>OLIW01000140.1_pt1 | contig 87794 bp, 87 predicted proteins | sample 1601321 | NCBI WGS metagenome assembly OLIW01 (sample SAMEA2452114, study PRJEB22498) | human gut metagenome
CAATGGGCATAGTGCGTAAAGTATGGGAACAAGGTCATGTAATACGCAAAAAAAATATTTTGGGGAAGATGCAGGCTATTTGGCTAATACGAATTTAATCTTGCGCGCATTGCGCAAGGACAAAACAAAGTTTTCGGCGTAATTTCCAATTCACATTGCCTTTGCGCATAAAAACAGCCTTCCTACTTATGAAACTACGTAAGAGATACCTCAAACCCATTATAAAGCCGAATTTCCCTTCTGTCAGGGATAATCCAAAACAATAGACAAACCTGACTGGTTTTTATCTTCCAGCCCTAAATGATTGTAATTTCTGCTGGAAGGTCCCCCCATTCAACAGAAAAACATAACAGCAAAGAATCAAAAATCAGCCGGCCACGCTTAAACACTCGCGTGGCTTGGATGGGAGAAGCATGCAAAATCGGCAACTATTTCGTTCTTCTCAAATCCGCAGCGATAGATTTCTTTAGCATATCTATCCAACGCAAAGGCACTATCGGACGGCCCTTGGCAACGGAACCTTTTGAGTTAATATTGATAGAACCGTCGCTTACGGTGATGGCGAGTTTTGCGTCAATGCCTCCGCGGTTTAATTGGGCATTTATCACTTCCCCCTGCTTTGAAGCATTCCATCCGCGCTCAGACAAAGCGTTTAACGTAGCCGACGTAAGGCGGGCCTTATCCGCTGAATAACTCAGAGTTGTATTATATTCGCCCTTTTCTCCAAGCGCAAAACTCATATCTGCAGTGCTTGTAGTGCAAGCAAAAACAGCCGCGCAAAACACACACAACAAAAGACATTTCAACGTTTTCATGAGATTAATTTATAACAGTATCTTTTTTATCTTCAACCAATATCTTTAAAAAAGCCAAAGGTATAACCGACGCCTGTAATATTACAAAAATAAAGAACCACAACCAGCCGCCGTCGATAAATCCGTATGCATGGAGCCCAACACCCATAAGATTGACGCCAAACCACGCCCATGCTGCTATTATATTTCCAAAAGCCGCGAGCGCCAGAAAGATTCTATCCCCAACAACCCCCATTATTCTTGCATGAATAGCCGCCGTGCACCAAAGAACAATCATCAGCGCTCCGTTCTCCTTAGGATCCCATCCCCAGAACCTGCCCCAGCTCATATCCGCCCAAATTCCGCCAAGCATAGTTCCGGCAAACGAGAATAAAAGCGCAAAACAAAGTATTGCGTAAACGCTCCGAGCCGCCTGCGCCGAACGCTCCAGCATTCTACCGCGTTCGAAAAGATTTGCTACCAATCTAAAAGTAGCGGTAAATCCCGCCAAAAAAACGCCGCAATATCCGATCATAATCGTGACAACATGCAGAGTAAGCCAGAAATTTGAGTTCAAGACCGCACGCATTTGCCCCATTGTATCTCCGCCGTACGGAAGATTCATAGCCACAAGCAATGAAACGAACCCTGCGAATCCCGCGGAAATGGCAAGAGTAGGCATTGCCTTCTTCAAGTACATCACATATCCCAGTAGCGCGGCTGCCGCTCCGGTAAAAACAATTGAGGAATACAAATTTGTGACCGGAGGGCGTCCTTGTATATACATCCTTGCCATAATAGCTAAAACATGCACTACAACAGCCAAAAATAAAAATACCGCCCCAGAAACGCGCAATGGCGGAGAAAATTTGCGCCATGCCATGCTTGCAGAAAACGCAAGTGCCGCGAGCGCGTAAAGGATAAAACCTCCAAGAAAAGGATCAAAAAGGTTAAAGAAATTTTCAACTCTCAGCTTAAAAAAGTTTACCCCGCCCTGCTGTTTTAACTGCGAAACTAGCGCCTTTAAATATTCCGTTGCAGCGGGTTTATTGCCTGATGCAAGCGCATCGCGCAACTTCGCGTATTCTTTTGCAATTTCAACCGAAGCCGGATCGGGAGGGCGCTGGAGCAGAGTCTGGGCTATTGTTTTAAACCCGTCCGAACCGCATATCACGCGCAAAACGGCGTTTGAATAGTCGCTTTCAAAATCGGCTATATATTTGAGCCTTGAAAGATAATTGCTGGCTTTGACAAGTTTTGAGCTGTCAGGCTCGCGTTTTTTTTCATCGGCGTCGGAAAGTTCCTTTGCGGCTTCGGCGACGGCATCACCCCACGAGCGGATTGAATCCTCTGCGCCGATTAAGCCGTCAAAACAGACTGCCAAAGCATTTGCCGCTGCGGAGTATTGCGCGCCGGCATTTAGAATATTTCCAGCGGCATCAGAACGCGGAGTTTTTTCTGATGAAACAGCCGCTTTATACAGGGCGTCGTAATTTTTTAAAATTTCATCATATGAAAAATATCTGCCGTCGGCTTTCAACATTGAAGCCCAATCTTTATTGTCGGTTCTTATTATATTTGCGGAGCCAATCTTCTCTGGATTTGCCGCAAGAGACCAAATCCATTTTGTGGCCGACATTTTCTCGCCGCCGATTTTAGCCGAAGCCCTCCCGCCGACAGACTTTAACACGTCAGCCGCAGCGCTAGACATAGGCATTACGCGCCCGGCTTTTGAGACGGGAAGCCCCCCCAAACTTTCGGCAAGAACCGCATCGTACAAATCGTCGCCAAAGAACAGGGTGTTTAACGCAAGCGGCATAGACAAGACCGCCGCCGAAACGGCAATAGAAAAAAGCAACGCCATTCTTTTAATTTTCATTGCTGCGCCTCCCGAATACCGCACGCGGCAAAAATATAACCAACATGCCCAAGAAAGTTGCGCCGACCGAAAGCCAAGGCAGCAACCGCGCCGGGTTTCTTACGACTCCAAGTATGCTCGTTTTTCCCCCGTCGCCGTAGGACATCTGGTAAAATGTCCATCCGCCGAAAGATACTGGAGAATTTACCGACACCTCGGCGTCCTCCCTGCTTCCTCCGCGCTCAAAATAAATTTGGCTGGAATATTCTTTGGCGATGTCGCTGCCCGCCCATTTTTCATCCTTGAATTGTTTAAGCGTCACGGAGAACGGCAACGTAATGGTTTTTGAGCCGCTGCCTATATAAACAAGGTTTGCGGGGACTCCCTCGCGCAAGCTTATGCGCCCTTCAACCCGCATGAAATACTGCAAAGCCCCTGAGATTATCAACAAAACTATCGCCATGTGAGTTATGGAGACGCCAAACCCCTGAATCCCAAATTTTGCGTACCGCATGCAAGAGGCTATCAAATTGACAACTGCCAAAGTTCCCACAAAAGCTCCGCCGAAGAGTGGAAACTTTATAGCCGATAGAAACGAGCTGCTCCAAAAAAATGGAGACGCCAAAAATATAAAGCTTTCCACATACCTGCCTTGCATTTCCGCAATGCCTATTTGCGATTGCATCAAAGTCGCGCCGAAAAGCAGAAAAGTGGAATAAACTAATATTGCCAACGTCAGCTTCGGAGAAGACGCAAAAAGATAAGCTCTTTTAAACAGCCTTGACTTCATAAGTTAAACGTTGAATCTAAACAATGCGACATCGCCGTCCTTAAAGAGATAATCCCTCCCTTCAAGCCTGTATTTGCCAGCCTCGCGCGCATGGGCAACGCTGCCTGCGGAAATCAAGTCCTCATACGAAACTACTTCCGCTTTTATAAAGCCCTTCTCAAAGTCGGTATGTATTATGCCGGCGCATTGCGGAGCCGTCATGCCTTTCTTAAATGTCCACGCGCGAACTTCAGGTTCTCCGGCGGTAAAGTAGCTCGCCAGCCCCAAGAGGTCGTACGTCTCCCGAATTAGCGCAGACACGCCGCTGTCTTTCACGCCGAGTTCCGCAAGGTACTCGGCGGCCTCGTCCGGGGAAAGGGAGGAAAGCTCCTCCTCCAAACGCGCGCAAATCACGCAAGTTCCGGCTCCGTGTGCCGCGCGCACGAACTCCCTCACTTTGTCGACATAGGCATTCCCGCCGTTGGAAATGTCTTCTTCGCCAACATTGCAGGCGTAAATAACGGGCTTTGAAGTAAGAAGAAAATAAGATTTTATTCTTTCCGCGTCCTCTTCAGAAACATCCGGAAGAGTCGTCACGGGCTTATTCTCGTTTAGATGGGCGATTATGCGCTTGAGCATTTCGACGTTTTTTATCGCCTCTTTGTCCATGCCTTTCGCCTTGCGGGCGTTGTTTTCAAGCTGCTTCTCGCAGCTTTGAAGGTCGCTCAAAACTAGTTCGGTTGTGATTATGTCGATATCTCTTATAGGATCGACGGATCCGACGCTATGGAGAATGTCGTCGTTGTCAAAGCACCTGACGACTTGGACAATCGCATCCACTTCCCTAATGTTTGCTAGAAATTTGTTTCCCAAGCCCTCTCCCTTGCTTGCCCCTGCGACAAGGCCGGCAATGTCCACAAATTCTATCGCGGCGGGAATTATCTTTTGGGTTTTGGCTATTTTAGCCAACGGCGCCAAGCGCTCGTCCGGGACTTCCACGACGCCTATATTGGGTTCTATCGTGCAGAACGGATAATTAGCCGCCTCCGCTTTTCTGCTTCTTGTAAGCGCGTTGAAGAGCGTGCTTTTGCCTACGTTGGGCAAACCTACTATGCCTGCTTTTAACATCTCTCTTATCTAAAAATCAGTCTCTGGGACCGTATTCTATTGTTTTTGAATTATATGAAATACTGACATGGTTCTTCTTGTCTGCGCGGGCGGATTTCTCTGTATACCCGACAACCTGCGCTTTTATTCCGAATAATTCCGATATTTCCACAACCTTTTTGGCGTCTGACTTCTTGCAGTAAACTTCCATCCTGTGCCCCATATTGTAAACCTCGAACATTTCCTTGTCGGAAGTGCGGCTGGCTTTTTGTATGGCTTTAAATATCGGCGGAACATCCATCAAGTTGTCCTTGACAAAGTGGACGCCCCTTCCGAAGCGAAGGCACTTTGTTTGCCCTCCCCCGGAACAATGGACAAGCCCCTTTATCAAGCCCGGATATTTCTTTATTATTTTCATTACCACGGGAGCGTATGTGCGCGTGGGCGAAAGCAAAGCCTCGCCCACAGTCATATTGGAGCCTTCCAGCTTGTCTTCAAGGCGGTAGGGTCCGCAATAGACGAACTTCTTATCGGTATTTTTGTCGAATGTTTCAGGGTAAGTCTCGGCGTAATAAGAACAGAGCATGTCGTGGCGGGCGCTCGTCAAGCCGTTTGAGCCTATGCCGCTGTTTTCGAAGTCTTCGTATGTAGCCTTGCCGGCGGACGAAAGCCCTACTATGGCAAGCCCTGGCTTTATGTCTTGGCCGGTTATAACTTTGTCGCGGCGCATAACGGCAACGGCGCAGCTGTCAACTACCACCGCTCCAGTAAGGTCGCCGACATCGGCCGTCTCCCCGCCGCCTGAATATATCTTCACGCCGAGCGCGCGAAGCTTCTCTAAAAACGCCTCCGCTCCGGATATTAGCTCAGCCAAAGCCGCCCCCCCGAAATTCTTCGCGTTGCGGTTTACAGTGTTTGAAAGCAATATGCGTTCGGCTGCGCCTATACAAAGAAGGTCGTCCAAATTCATCACGATAGAATCTTGCGATATTCCACGGAATACGGAAGCGTCGCCGGTTTCTTTGTAATGAAGATAGGCGATTATAGATTTGGTCCCGCTGCCGTCGCTGTGTATCACGTTGCAGCGCGACTTGGAACCGGTCAAATAGTCCTGCGTAATCTTGCAGAAAGCCCCTTTGAACAGCCCCTGGTCGAGCTTGTCGACCGCCGCGTGGACTTCCTCTTTGCCTGCCGATACTCCGCGCGCGGCGTATCTTCCCGTATTTTGTTTGGATGCCATAAATAAGTAAACTTGTTTGTTAAATGAAGAACAACGCAGAACATTCCGCGGAAAATCAATCCATAAAACGCTCAAACGCCTCGCGCAGCTGGGCGTAGTCGCGCGCCACGGGCAAATCCGAATTTTCAGCCGCAAACTTGTCGGTTGGGCGGTATAAAACCGCGCAATCGGCTGCGCGCAACATGGAAAGATCGTTGTAAGAATCTCCAGTCGAAATCACCTTGAAGTTTAAGCCCTTAAACGCCTCTACGGCTTTGCGCTTTTGGTCGGGCATTCTAAGCTTGTAGCCGGATACGAAACCTTTTGCGTCTATTACAAGCTCGTGGCAAAATAGGGTCGGATTGCCCAACTTTGCCATTAGCGGCGCGGCAAACTGCTCAAACGTATCCGATAATATTACCGTGCGCGTTCGCGACTGAAGCCAGCGTATGAAATCCACGGCCCCATCAAGCGGCTCAAGCGTGTCTATAACAGCGGAAATATCGGAAAGCCTTATTCCGCGTTCAGAAAGGATTCCAAGCCTATAGCGCATAAGCTTGTCGTAATCTGGCTCGTCGCGGGTTGTTCGGCGCAATTCAGGAATGCCTGCGGCTTCGGCAAAAGAAATCCATATTTCAGGAATGAGAACGCCCTCAAGGTCTAATGTTGCAAGATTCATTTTATACAGAAAAGAATTAGCGCGCAGTATAAACAAAATCGGGCTCCTTCGCCGAACCGAAAGACGTGGTGTGAAGCGGCTTTTGGCTGTCGGTTTCGGTGTCGATTATATACAGCTGCCTGTTGACGCCGTTTGATTTTGTGCAAATTATGTGCCTGCCGTCGTTTAGCCACTTCGGGCCGGAAGTGCTTGCTCCGCGGCTTACAACCTTTGTCTGCTTTGTCCTAAAATTATAGACGGCGACTTGAAATCCCTTTCCTTGGGCTATCGTAAAAGCAATCAAATCGGGATTAACTTTGTTCCAAACGGGTTCCGAGCAGTATCCGCTTATGTTTGTGCGGACGACCGACGGTTTTCCGCCTGAAACCGGAGCCGTATAAATTTGAGGAGCACCGCGATAGTCCCCGGCAAAAATCAAAGTCCTGCCGTCCGGGGAAAAACTTGGAGTGCTCTCGGTGGCGCTAGTGTTTGTTATGCGCTTGAACCCACCGCCTTTTGCTGACGCAGTCCATACTTCGGCGTTGCCTGTAGATGTCAAAATTGTGGCAACCCTAGTGCCGTCGGGAGAAAAAGACCCCCCCGTATTGCTGCCCTTGTAGGCGGCAAAAACCTTGCGGGTATTTGTATTCAAGTCTATCAGCAACAAATCCATAAAGCCCGTGCGGTAATAGCCGGTATAAATTATCTTAGTGCCGTCGGGAGAAAAGTGCGGCATAAGAGAATCGTTGCCGTCGCGGGTGAGTGCGCGGACGTTTCTAAACACCATATCGCTGGTGCAGATCTCGGATGTTTGTCCGCCGTTCTTTGAATATGAAAATACGATTTTCCCCGCAAAATATCCCGGCGTTCTAATTGTCTTCATAACTGCGGCATCGCAGGCTTTCATTAGCGCCTCTACATTGTTTGATCCGCTGAAGACCTGTTCGTAAACTGTCCCGCCCTTTATAGTAAGCTTCACGGAATTTGCACCTGCAGGAGCAAAGTCAAAAATAAATTGGGCTTGAGAGGGCGTCGACAGCCTAAAGCTTCCGTGGGTTCCAAACGCGCGCTTGGCGAGATTCGCAGTGTCGGCATCGGGAGAAGTTATGGCAACCCTATAAATCGGTACATTCAAACGGCCCGCATCTTTTCTTATAGTGCCGGCGTCCTCCGCAAACAAAGCCGAAGCGCATATTGCGCCGGCAAACAAACCTAAAAATACCCGTCTAATCATATTATTTCGATACTCTACTTTTCGGCGCTTCCTTTGCAAGTTTTTTATAATGCGCAAAAACCATTCTGCGCTTTTTTAAACATTCGACGCCCCCTTTTACCTTCCCGAAAAAAAAGCCCACCAAGCAAACCATTTATAGCATAGGAAGAAACTACTTAAATAAAACGCTAAAAAACTGCAAAAAATTCCCGGCAGCAACCGTTCTGCCTCAACGCGCATTTACACAAAAAAAGCGCATTTGCCGATTTATGCAAATGCGCTTTTTTAAATACTCTATAACTATTACTTCACCTTCACAATATCGACCCTGCGGTCTTTCTTGGCTTCAGGAGAATTTTTTGCAACATCCATAGTAGCTCCAGCTTCGCCGCGCGCAATTATCTCAATGCGGGATGGATCTGTGCCTATATTTCCCATATAGTCAGAAACTGCCCTGCAGCGCTTGTCGGAAAGCAGCATATTGTATTCCTCCGTACCATACCAGTCTGTGTGCCCAACGAGAACTATTTTCATATCCGGGTTCTGTGCGAAGAAGTCGGCTGCGCTCTTAACCTTATCGCGCTCGGAACTTCCAACTGCGTACTGGTCAAATCCAAAATAAATAGTATAGACTATATCTTCAGGATTGATGTTTTCCGGATCGAATCCGTTGATTGAATTCAGGCCCCTGTCCTGCAGGCCGGAATCCGCGCCCATAGTGGCGTCGCCGGGGAGTCCGTCGGGGTTAAGCTCGCCGGATGTGTCCGAAGCGCGCGTGTCGAGAGGAGACGGCGAATCCATACTGTCGCATGCGGTAAGGAACATAAAAGAGAGCGCTAAAGCGGCGATTGTCAGTATTTTTTTCATATTTTTAATATTAACGGATTTATTTGGAAATTTTCAAGCAACAGTCTTTCTTTGATTTTGGATTTTTGCAAGTTTTTTCTATAATTATTTGCGTTAAGCGTTTCTTAAAATAAATAACGCAGGAATCTTCTTGCATAGATCTTGGAGCGGAAATTGCCGAAGCAGGAAATGGCGAAATCCGCCCTCAAGGCTATCGGCATAGACCTCATATCCCCAATCCGGCAGCAACTCTCCCAAAGAATCCCAATCGCTGCCGCAGACCATTTTAACAGTGGGCTTTTTTCGAGGTTCCCAGCCAAATGGCAGCCTCAAAAAGAGAAATTGAGGCAAGCTCCGGCGCCAATTTAGCCTACCTCCAAATCAATATTTGCCACCAGTGCGAATATTCGGCGAAAGTATCAACTTTGCCCTCGGCACGGAAACAGTTCCACCGCGCGCGGCTATTTCCATTTCGGTTCTCCGCTGGGCTTCGTACGCCTGTTTGCGCAGGAACTCAAGCTCCGCCTGGCGCTTTTTTAAGCGCTCGATTTCCGCTTCGCGCTCGCGCAGCAACTGCTGCATTTGGGCGATTCTTGAAGCGGAATCGTCCGCCGGTTTTTGAGCCCTCAATTTTTCGAGAGCTTCCTTTGTGCTTTCAACGGCTTTGCGCAATTCGTCGCGCTGTTTGGAAAGCTCCTCGGATGCCTTTTGAGCCGATAAACGGGCATCTGCCTCGCGTTCCAGCTGGGCGTTTAACTTGTCTATAAGCTCCTTTTGGCCCAATGAGTTCTGTTTCTTTGCGCGCTCAAGCATCTCGCGGGCTTGGCGGGCATTCTCGAGATTTTTCTGGGCGCTTTGCTGGGCGATACGGCTCAATCTGTCGGCCTCTTGCGCCTTTCGAGCCGCCTCCATCTCTACGCTCAACGCCATATTTTGGGTCGCAAGATTTTCCGCCTTAAGGATCTGGGACTGCGCCCTCTCCTGACCGTATTTGAAAATTAATACAACAACCGTAAAAGCGAGCAAGCAAACCGCAAAAATAAATGTTCCCTGTAAATCCTTCATTCTCTCCGTCCACATTAAAAGATTACCCATGGATTACAATCGAATTATAACGCGTTTGCAAACTTATTTTAAGAGTTGCCACACCGTGGAAAAAAGCCATTGTCTACCCCTGAAACTTTTAGACGCTGCTTATGGATACTTTCAGCAAAGAGGCAATGAACACGGAAATGGAGATTAGAATCTGCGGCGCAGATTTTAATTACGCCCGAAGCGCGGCAGAAGACTGCTTTTCGGAAGTTTTTATGTTGGAGGATTTGCTTAGCATGTACAGGCTTGGCAGCGACGTATCAATGGTAAATACATGCCCCAAAGGCGAAGTATGCAAACTCACCGACAGCGCCACAGAATGCCTAATGGCAGCATTTGCGGCATCAGAAATGAGCATGGGAGCAGTCGATGTCTGCATGGGTGAATTCTTTCTGGACGCAAAAAAAGACGCTATTATAAACCGCCCCAAAATTCCACGGCGAGGGAAATTCGCCTTGGATCCGGAAAACTATCTCATTCAGAAAATCGAAGACGGCATGATAGACTTGGGCGCAATCGGGAAAGGATATGCAGTAGACCGCTGCGTAAAGAAGTTGATGGAAGTTTGGGATATAGAAAACGCCTTTATATCGTTTGGGGCAAGCTCCATATACGCGTACGGGAAACCTGACAACGCGCAGGAATGGAGCGTGTCGCTAGACGAAGCCGGAAAGACTAGAATTCCATTAAGAAACGCCGCAGTCGGGGCTTCGGGAACCGCCGTGCAAGGCGCACACATAATAGATGCGCGCACCGGCAAAGTTCCGGACTTCCTGCCCTACCGAACCTGGGCTTTTGGCGCGAGCGCGGCAATCGCCGATGCCATGTCAACGGCTTTTATGCTGCTTGAAGAACCGCAAATTCGGCAGATTTGCGACGAGTACAATTTATCCGCCGCGATACAAAAAACTGAAGATTCCGAAATAATAATAATTGAATAAATAAAAAACGCCCAGTGCGCCGACACAAAAAAGTTGACGAACGCCCTTCTCGGTGTAAATATCGCGAGAAATTTTTTCGCTTCCGCCCAAAAGAGAATAATCGGCGGGAAAAGCGATTTGCAGCAGCCTTGGCTTGAAAAAGCTTCCGCGCCACAAAAGAAACACAATTAACAAACAGCAAAAATGAAAGTATATATAAACGGAAAATATTACGAAAAAGACGACGCAAAAGTATCTGTTTTCGACCACGGTTTTCTCTATGGCGACGGCATTTTTGAGGGCATCCGCCTATACAAGGGCAATGTGTTCAAACTGCCCAAACATATAGACAGGCTTTTCCGCTCCGCAAAAGCAATATCCCTGGAAATGCCGTGGAGCAAGCAAGAGATAATCGACGCCGTGTGCGACGCATGCCGCACAAACGGTCTGACAGACGCTTATATCCGCCTTGTTGTCTCGCGCGGGAAAGGAGCCCTTGGACTCTCCCCCAAAACTTGTTCCGACCCACAGCTGATTATCATCGCCGACCAAATCCAGCTATACCCGGACGAACTTTACAAAAACGGGCTAAAGGCAATTACCGTACCTACGCGCAGAAACTCGCACGCCGCATTGCCCCCGATGGTAAAGAGCCTCAATTATCTAAACAATATTTTGGCAAAGATAGAGGCGCAAAACCAGGGCTACCAAGAGTGCCTGCTTCTAAACAGCGAAGGATACGTCGCCGAATGCAGCGGAGACAACGTATTCATAGTCTTTGAAGGCAAGATTATAACTCCGCCCATAAGCTGCGGCTCGCTTGGAGGAATGACGCGCGGGACTGTCATAGAGCTTGCAAAGAAGCTCAATCTTCCGCTTGAAGAAAAGCCGCTCACACGCTTCGACGTATGGACCGCCGACGAATGCTTCCTGACTGGGACTGCGGCAAAGTTGATTCCGCTAGTAGAGCTGGACGGCAGGACAATTGGCAGCGGCAAGCCGGGAGAAATTACAAACAAGCTCATCGACGCTTTCAACGAGGTGACGCCTGTCGACGGAGTAAAAATTTAAAAGCCGCCAAGGGAACAAGGCAAAAATATCCGCAAATAAAAAAGGGGAAATCCGCGAAATGGAATTTCCCCTTTTTTTGTTTACCCCTCCAAGGCTTTCAAATACAGCAGAATTGAAAATGCCATTGAGACGGTCGCGATTACCGCATATTTTAGCTTAAATGCCCTAATGTATTTTTCCCTTATAGATTCGTCGTATTTACTATGTAGGGGCAACATATCGCAATTGAATTCAGAATCCTTGTAAAGCATATAGAGCTTAGCGAAACGGGAAATGGAAAAAACCATTACCGCAATGGAACATAATAACAGCGTCCAAAATTCAGGATGGTTTTCAAAGAGGAAACAAATGCCGTCGTCTTTCATTTCAACCCTGTATTAAACTTGCAGACCCGGCGCGGCTGCGCGCAGCTTCCGCCCGAAAACATTAGGACTGCATCCCGAGTGTCGATGCCGGAACTTTCGTCGTAATAGCCGGGAATGTATTCTGAGGCTACCGCATCAGAATAAGATCCCGTGCTCCATATTTTATCGTCCCAATTTAAAGGGGTATCGGGGTTATTCTTTATTAAAAAAGTTTCCGCCGAGCCGATATTTGCAAGAATCGCAACGCAAAATGACGGCAAAAGAATATGTCTTAAAGTCTGAATCATATTATTTATTACGCACTTGCATAAATGTAAAATTTTCTATGAAACGCAAATAATATTTCTCATAATTTTCAGCGCGGCACAATCCTAGCCTACTGCCGCGTCACCAACTTTAAGCGGACATCCCCAATTTCTCCGAGCGAATGCACGCAATAGCCGTCGTTCCAATCCTTTGGCAGGAATTCCCCGCGCCCCCATTTATCGAGCTTTTCCTTTATCTCGTGAAGATTTGGGGAATGGGTAAAGTGGGAATAAAAATCGGTGGGGCCGCAAGCGGCCAACTCCCCCTGTTTATTATGGTGGGGGCCAAGCAAATTGCGCAAAGATGCATACAAGATTATGTCGATATTGGTGATGTCGCCGGCCATGCAGTCGGTTATATCGACGCGCAGAGGATGCGATTGAAGTATCCCCGCCCGGCGCCCGTTTACGACCACCTCCGCAACAGGGCAGTCCAGCGAATCGATTTCAACAATTGCGCGCGCTCCATGCGGTACTTTTAAGTCGCGAATGGACGCGGAATATTTCAGCTTGCCAGTATAGAACGGCAACCCCTGCAAGGATACGTCGCCTTTGTCTTTGCTTATTGCCCGCGGAGGACACAAAGCCAGAGAATCGCGGCGCAAAACTTCCACCTTAGGGGCGTTCAATCCAAATGTCTTAAACGCCCCCTGAACGGGATGCTCTCCGGTGGCCTGCGCAGAAACGGAAAAATCGCCGACTAAATATATGGATTCTATTTCTGTTCCGTAGCGGTCGAAAGCGGGTTTTACAATCGTCGGATCGCCGTGTTTAAAATTCTGGTAATACAGTTCTATTGCGTTGTCGCCCTGTACTATATGCTTGGAAATGTCTATCGGCATCCAGCGAAAATCCCTCCATGCTGGAAGTCCGTCGTATTCTACTTCTTTCCCGTTTACTTTTATTTTGCAACGCTCCGGATACTCCATTACAAGTAGAACTCTTCGCCCTTTTTCCAAGCCATCCACTTTGAACGGATATTTTAGCGACAGCGGCCCGTCGTACTTCCACTCGTTGAGATATCTTTGTATTTCTATTACAGGAATGGCGCCGGTTCCCTTCTCGCCGACTCTATCGCAGGAATATACGGCATAGTCTAGAGTTAAAGAATTGTCGTCCAATGCCTCTGCGCTCCAATTTTTCAATTCCTGCTGGGCAAAAACTTTTTCAACGGCAGGTTTTTTAACCGGTGAAATTCCCGATCCCAAACGCAGCAGAAGCCCGTCCGCAACGTCAAGGGCGACAGGCATTTCAAGTTCATTTCCGGCTACCTCCGCATACACGTCCTCTATAGTTCCAGTGTTGTAGTCGTACTTTTGCGCCTTTGTGAATCCGCCGCGCAAGAGCACTTTGCCTTCGAATTTTTGCTGGCGGCTAGTGTTGATAAGAAGCACCATCCTGGTTCCGTCGGGCAAATTGCGCGCATGAATCCAAACTTTTGAAGGATCGCCCGCAGACGATTCTTTTATCTTTACCGAAGATGCTGCGACAGCGTCTATTTTCTCGGCGAGTTTAGACGGTTCAACAAACTCCAAATTATTTGTCCACTCTTCCAACTGGCGGTTCTCCTGACCGTCGAGCATCTTTACCGCGCCCCCGGTTCTGAAAATCTTGCCGCCTGCAGACTGGAAATCCTTCAGCAATTTAAACGTCGAAGGGCGCATCGTGAGCATTTTGGGGAGGACTACAACCCGGTAAGTGGAATTGCTAATGCCGATTTTATCATCCTTCAGGAATCCGTCCTCCTCAATCAGCTGCTCGTCCCCAAAATCGAAAGACATCTGCGAGTTCAGCAAGGCGTACATTACAGCGTCGGTTGACTTGCTTATTTCGTCGCCGATTTTGCGGGAAGGTTTAGACACATCCATGTGTTCATTCTCCTTTGCGCACCAGGCAGCCTGAACGCTTTCGAATGGATGCAATACCAATACATCAGAATCATACTTTCCCACGGAAAGCGCATAGCATAGCCTGGACAAGCCGTCGTCCAAATATCTGTTCAGCGGCCACCATTCCTGTTGGTAAAAGATGTTTTGAGGATAGTCGCGCTTCCTGCATCCGCTCATAGAATAGAGACTCAAGTGCGGATTCAGCAAATTGACGCCCAGACAAATCTGTTCCAAGGCTATCCACTTGCGGTCTTCAAATGAAAGAGATCCCCCGGTGCACCCGTACAGCTCGGAAAGCATCCTGCGTTTGCCGTACTGGTTTACTACGCTAGCGCACTGTTTTGCAGACGCAGCCTCAGTTATTCTGCGGCAAAGATGGTCTATGCCTGGTATTCCCTGATGGCGGTAGCGCGGCATTATTCTGCCCGACCAAGCCTGGGTATAAACCATGGGAGTTTCTGCCATCGCATGCCCGGTCAACGCAATTCCGCGCTCGTCGCACCACTGTCCGATAGCCTTCCAAAAATTATCTTCAAACATCGCATCTATTGTGCGGTAATAATCCAGCCTGAATTTCTCAGCTCCTTTTACATCTGAAAACAACTTGTAAAGATGGGGTACGGGATCGTATGAGTTGCGTTTTTTAAATGTTTCCACAAAATCCTTCGAATAAGCGACCGCCCCCCCCAAGGATTGGTTTCTGTAAGGATATTTTTCGCACGGCTCGTCTGTAAATTCGGCGACAATCAGAGAGCCGTAATATTTTGAATAGCGGTTATAGTAGCTGTCATAGGCGTCTTTTCTAAAAGCCTCCATCGCCTCTTTCGACATCATGTCAACGTAAGAAGTGCCGTTAAACCACCCCTCGCCCATAGGGGCCGTATAGGAATATACCTGCATTCCGTCCGCAGGAACTCCAAGCGGCTCAGCGCCTTCGGGGACGGGATCGGAAACATTGCGGCAGAAGAGAGTTTTCACCCTAAAATCCGGGCTAGCCAAAGGGACAGATCCGCCGCTAAAACCGCTGGGCCATTTGTCTTCATCGTAAAGCCATACGAGCATCCCCTGCTTTTGGCATTCCTCCAATGTCGCATCGACCGCGCGGAACCATTCCGGTCCAAGGTATTCCGTCACAAGGCCGACCCTGCTATGCACAAACGCCCCGCCCCAGCCGGCATTCTTCATTTCGCGGATCTGCCGTTTTACCTCTTCCGGCTCCATAACTTCGTTCCAGCTCCAGAAAGGCACAGGGCGGAATTCGGCAGGGGGATTCCTAAAGCTGTCCAAACTGAAATTTTCGTCCTTTGAATCGGGTTTCTGAATTGACGCAAACACAGACGATACAGCTGCTGCCGCCAAAATGGAAAACGAGTATTTTTTCATAATATATAAACTAATTCTGTTCGTATCTTAATAAGATTTGATATTTTCCGGAAGGCATATTTTCCAATGCCGGCCAACCGCCGGCATCAGCAAACTTTTTGCTTTCGACACGATGCCCGTTGAGCCTTATCGTATCGGTGCGCTTAGTCGGGAATACAATTGTGCCGGTTGCATTTGCCGGAATAGTGATAGACCACTCCATTACTCCGTCCGAAATCCTCCATCCAGACGACGCCATGCCGTATGGGGTCAGATGCGTAGCGTTGGCAAAAGTTAGTCCGCCGCCGAGTTTCGGAGCAAAAATTATATTTTTATAGCCGGGATTATTTTCGTCATACCATAATCCGGCAATGTTCTTATACATCCACTGACCTATAGCGCCGTAAGCGTAGTGGTTGAAAGAGTTCATAGTTACGTCGCCAAATCCGGTTTCATGGGAATAGCTGTTCCAGCGTTCCCACATGGTTGTTGCCCCCTGGTTTATGGGATAAAGCCAAGATGGGTAGGTTTCGTTATTTAAAAGCTTGTACGCAATGTCTGTTCTGCCAAACCGCGTCAATACCTCGTTAATCAGCGGAGTACCGACAAACCCCGTGGACAAATGCCAATTGTTCCGCTCGATAGTTTTCAGCAGCTTCTCGAATACTTTTTGAGAGCGGGATTCCGGTATTATATCAAAAGCCAAAGGGAGCAAGTAGGCTGTTTGGCAATCGCCTTCAACCGTATTGTCTTCTTTTACAAACTTTTTCATGAAGGCATTTCTGATGTCGGACGCAAGACTGGAATATTTCTCCGAATCCTCCCTGTATCCCAGAACTTTTGCTGCCTTGGAAACGATATCCGCGCTTCTAATAAAATATGCCGTTCCTATTAAATCTTTTGGCGTGTCGCCGGCGCGACCATTTTTTGAATTTGGCTGCAGCCAGTCGCCAAATCCCAATGCGGGGCGGATAAGCTCTTTCGATGTCGATTTCTGGTATTCAACCCATTTTTTCATGGCCTCATAATTATCGCGCAGAATTTTTTCGTCGCCGTAAGCCAAGTACATTTCCCACGGAATAACAGCAACGGCGTCCGACCATGCGGGGCTTTCCGAATTATCCCCCATTTTGGGAGCGAAAATAGGAACTAGGCCGTTTGATAACTGGGCGTCGCGAACGTCCTGCATCCATTTAGAGAAAAACGCCGACACGTCCATATTAAAAGCCGCCGTAGGCGCAAATACTTGGGCGTCTCCGGTCCAGCCGAGCCTTTCGTCGCGCTGCGGGCAGTCAGTCGGAACCGAAAGAAAATTTCCCCGCTGGCCCCACTGTATGCAGCTCTGCAGCTGGTTTATCTTTTGGGACGAACACACAAACGAGCCTATAAACGGCATCTCCGTATGCAGAACCACCCCACGAATCCAATCCAAAGAGGGCTTTACGTTTGCCGGAAATCCGCTGAGTTCAACATACCTAAATCCGTGGAAAGTAAAAGCCGGCTGCCATTCCTCCACTCCCATCCCCGAACAGGTGTAGTAGTCTTCGGAACGCGCCGCGCGGTAATTTTCAGTATACATAGTGCCGTCGGGATTTAGCATCTCAGCATAGCGGATTTTTATTTTTCTGCCGGGAGAAGACGGAATTGATATGCGCGGCACTCCCACCATATTTTGTCCGAAATCAAAGATAAACGCTCCTTCGCCTATTTGCTTCACAGAGAGCGGATAGAGATAGGTTTCGGCGACAACGGGTGTGTTTCTGCGTGGATCTATGGACGGGACTTTCTCCAAATCTTTAACCAAAACGCCATCCCATTTTGAGTCGTCAAATTGGGGCAGTTTCCAATCGGCAGGCTCTTTGTTTGCGTCAAATTCTTCGCCCGCATATATGTCTGCAAATGTTGTTCCGCCGAAACCGGATTTCCAGGACACATCAGTCGGGAAAATTTCGCGCTTTCCGTTTTTATAGGTGATTTCAAGCTGCGCCAACAGTTCCGGAACAATTCCGTACATATCTTTCCAGCAGTGCCCCCAGCAATTTTGCCCGGCGTACCATCCGTTTGCAATTACGGCAGAAAGGGTATTGGTGTCGTCTTCGACAAGCATTTTTGTGACGTCGTAAGTATTGGCCTGTATGCGTATTTTATAATCGGTCCATCCAGTTCCCCAATAGTCGTTGCCAACCTTCTGTCCGTTTATATAAAATTGGAAAATTCCCCTTGAAGCCACATAGAGGCGCGCTGAGACCACTTCCTCTTTTACTCCGATATTTTTACGCAAGTAGATGGGCGGCAACCCCTTTTGTTCGACTGTCTCCTTGTGGTTGCCTATGCGCGGCATTTTTGCAATTATGCGCGGTTCTTGGGGAGATGTTATCCACTTTGCGCTCCAATCCGAATTCGACAGCAACCCGGTTTCAAATGTTGATACATCGCTCCATTCCGAGACATTGTCGTTTTCATCCCAGACGCGGACGCGCCAGTACATTTTTTTTCGGGAATCCAAAGGCTTGCCATTGTATAATATTTTGACAGACCGCGAATTTTCCACCTTTTTGCTGTTCCACACAGGATTTCTTTCAAGAGCTTCTTCTGAATCTGCCACAACAATTTGGTACGCCGTCTGGCGGACTCCATTGCGCTCAAGGGGCAATTTCCATGAAAAAGCAAGATCTTTCAAATCATACCCTATGGGATTTACAAAGAAATCGCCTACAGTCATGTCAAACGGCTTAAAGACCGCATCCTCTGCATACGCCGCGAACGCAAATACAGTTGCGGCAAAAAGTGACAGCATCTTTTTCATAATATTATTTTTCGAGATTTATTTAACCTATCTGTTTATTGGATAAAGTTGTCTAATAAAAAGTTTCCGATCATTTACAAGGAAAATATCCAACTAAATCCCGACAAAAACAAAATTTACAAATAAAAAACCGCCAATTTTTGGCGGTTTGAGCAATTGCTATGTGCAATATTATTCTGCACTTTTCTTAGAGGATTTATTTAATTTTTTTGATTTTTTATCAGCCTTATCTTTATTGCTAGCGCCCTCTGCCTTTTTGGCGTTTTTTTTCTCGGCTTTGGCAGCTTTTTTAGCCGCTTTTCGTTCCGCCTTTGCCTCCTTGTCCAGGCCTTTGGCCTTTCCTTTCTTTACATCAGGTTTGGCGGCATCAGCCGACGCAGAGCTAGTTGAAGCAGAAGAAGCGGCATTGGAATTTTCTTCGGCGTAAGTAAAAGCCGACAAAAGAAATGCCGCCAATATATGTGGATTCTAATTATGTTTTTCGTATTTTCAGGGAGTATTTTGCCTGTTTGAGTGGCAGTTTGTATATATGAACAAAAAATAAGAAATTTTTTTGCAAAAAAAACTCGCGGCTGTAAATGCTCGCGAGTTTGAAAAGCCGAAAGCTTAAATTAATTTATTTCGTCGCGCTGGCAGCCCGACTTATTTGCCGATCTCATTCTTTTCCCGCAATACCCGCCAAAATTGCGCGGATTTTTATTTGGGCACGCCATCTGCGGGCAATCATTGGCGGGACAATATTCGCCATTTGCAACCGGACAGTTTCCGCCGTTCGCAACCGGGCAGTTTTCAGCCGGACATTGGGGAGCCGGGCATTGAGCAGGCGGATTGTTCAAAGGACAATTTCCGCAAGCAGCATAAGACAATATACCGGCAAATAAGACGCCTGCAAGAGCAAACAATTTAATTATGCTTTTCATAAATCTCCTATGTTTTAGTTTATGTATAAAATGCGTTCAGTTTTATATCGGCTATAAAGATAAATTTGTTAAAAAATTTTTCAAGCGCATATTTTCTTCTTTCACAGAGCTAAGAATTGGAAATTTTTCGATTTCTAAGCTTTTAGGCAAATTATATGCCGCAAGATTCTTGCGCATAATGTACTATAAAAAAAAGCGCAGCCGCCGAAATTCTTCGGTGGCTACGCTTGTTGATCGGCGGCACTTCGCCGGTTAAAAGGTAGAAGATTATTCCCACTCTATAGTGGCCGGAGGTTTCGAAGATATATCAAGGACAACCCTATTTACCCCTTTTACCTCGTTTATAATTCTGTTGGATATTTTCCCCAGCAAATCGTGTGGGATATGCGCCCAATCAGCAGTCATAGCATCCTGGCTTTCCACCACGCGCAAGGCTATTACATTGTCATAGGTGCGCTCGTCTCCCATTACGCCGACAGTTTTCACGGGCAAGAATACCGCAAACGCCTGCCAAAGGGAATAGTATAGTCCGCTGCTGCGCATTTCGTCCATAAGGATTGCGTCGGCTTCGCGGAGAATATCCAAATATTTCTTCGTTATCTCTCCGACAACCCTGACTCCGAGCCCCGGTCCCGGGAATGGATGGCGCCACAAGACTTCTTTGGAAAGCCCAAGCTCCTTGCCCAATGCGCGAACCTCGTCCTTAAACAGTTCGCGCAGGGGTTCCAGCAGCTTTAGCTTCATTTTCTTTGGGAGCCCGCCTACATTGTGGTGGCTCTTGATGAGAGACGCCGGATTTCCCGCTATCGGGACGCTTTCAATTACATCCGGATACAGTGTTCCCTGCGCAAGAAAATCGACTTTGCCGATTTCCCTCACAGACTTGTCAAATACCTCCACAAAAGTTTTTCCTATAATCTTTCGTTTGCGCTCAGGATCCTTGACTCCCGCAAGCTTTGAAAGGAAAAGCTTTTCTGCGCGCACTGTTTTCATGCGCATTTTAAAGTTGTTTTTGAACAAATCTTCCACTTTTTTGCGCTCATCTTTGCGCAGCAAGCCGTTATCGACAAATACGCAAGTGAGCTGGTCGCCTATTGCCTTGTGGATTAGAGCCGCCGCAACGGACGAATCCACGCCGCCGCTGAGTCCCAATATAACTTTCTTATCCCCGACAGTTTCGCGTATTTGGGCTACGGCGCGCTCAACATAGTCCGACATCTTCCAATCGCCCGTGCAACCGCATATGCCGTAGAGAAAATTCTTTATTATATCCATCCCGCGCGGGGTGTGGACAACTTCCGGGTGGAATTGCATTCCGTAAAATTTGCGCTTTTTATCCTCTATAAGCGCATACGAAGAATTTTCGGTAGTGCCTATGGCTGTGAAGCCCGACGGCAGCTTCTCAATTCTGTCCCCGTGCGAATTCCAAACTTGGATTGGCGATTCTATGCCTTTTAACAATTCGCTTCCGGACTTAAAGGACAATTTTCCAAGGCCGTATTCGCGTTGTTTGCTGGACACTATTTGCCCTCCCAACATTTTTCCCATAAGCTGCAAGCCGTAGCATATTCCGAGGACCGGAACTCCCAAATCGAAAATTTTAGGATCAGGGCGCGGAGAACCTTTTGCCAATACGCTTGCCGGCCCGCCGGAAAGGATGACGCCGCAAACGCCCTGCTTCTTTAAGACGGAAGCTTTAGTATTAAACGGCATAATCTCCGAATACACGCTGCACTCGCGAATCCTGCGGGCGATAACCTGCGTATATTGCGAACCGAAGTCCAGAACTGCTATTTTTTGATTCATGGCGATAATTTTATTATAACTTTGTAATGATTTTGGGAGATTTTAAGCGGTTATAAAAAATATTTTGCCCAAGGCGCGTCAGAACTTAAGCCTGGCGTTTTTATATCCGCACTTGGGACAAGGCTGCGACTGCACTTGGCTGGAGGCCGTATAGACGGAATCGCAACGCATGCAGTGGAACGTGGAAGTTCTTGCCAATTTTTCATAATCGCGCATTTGCCGGCGGGAAAACGCAAAAGCTGCCGCTCCGCAAATTAGAAGAGCGGCGGAAACTATTATTGCGAAATAGCCGCCTATCGTCATTTTTGTCATGCGGAGAACCCGATAAAAACCGGGCGTCTCCTAAAATTTCATTTGTTGAAAAAAAAGCACAAACGCGCCCGTATTTGCGCGGGCGCGTTTGCAAATTAAAAGGCCAAAGAAAAACTATTCCTTTGATTCCTCCGCAGCGGGTTTCGCGCCTTCAGCTTCGGGAGCTACGGCTTCCGCCTCAACGCCCTTGCCTGCTTCTTCTTTTGCAGCAGTCTTTTTTGCCGCGGTCTTTTTAGTAGCCGCCTTTTTAGTAGCCGTTTTTTTCGCGGCAGTTTTCTTAGCGGGAGCTTTTTTATCCGCAGCTTTCTTTTCGGAAGCCTTTTTATAGCCTTCGTCGTCGGCTTCTATCATTTCTATGATAGCCATATCCGCGGCATCGCCAGTGCGCTTTACAAGCTTGTATATGCGCAGGTATCCGCCTTCGCGCTTTTCAAACTTCTTTACCTTGTCGGCAAAAAGGAAGTGGACTGCGCTTTCATCGCGAACTTTCGCCAACGCCAAACGGCGGAAATGCAGTTTTTTTGCGGTATCGTCGGTTGCTGCGGCCTTCTTTGCCAAAGTTATTATCTTTTCGGCAAAAGGACGAAGTGCCTTCGCATAACCGAGAGTCGTTTCAATTCTGTCGTGGCGAAAGAGTGCAGCGGAAAGCGACGCCATAATGGCTTCGCGATGTTCCTTCTTTACGCCCAACTGGTGTCTGTGTTTAAGGTGACGCATTTTTTATATATCTTTAAATTATAATGTTGTTGAATCGATGAGGCGCTCGTCAATTTTCATGCCTAGCGACAAACCGAGCTGCTCGAGCTTGCTCTTTATTTCGTTCAACGACTTCTTTCCGAAGTTGCGGTACTTGAGCATCTCTTGTTCCGACTTCATGGCCAATTCGCCGACGGTCGTAATATTGGCATTGTTAAGGCAGTTTGCAGCGCGGACAGAAAGCTCGATTTCATTTACGCTCATATTTAAGAGCTTTCTGAGCCTGTTCTGTTCTTCGCTTACTTCCTTGCCTACCGTCTCAAACTCGATTTCCTGTTCGTTTACCTTGTCGAATACGTCGATGTGGTGTTTAAGAATCACAGCGGCGTCTTTCAAGGCTTCGTCGGGAGTAATTCTGCCATCAGTCCAGATTTCAAGAGTGAGTTTGTCGAAATCTGTCATTTGTCCGACGCGCGTGGCATCGACGGAGTATTTAACCAACTCGATTGGGCTGAAGAGCGAGTCAACCGGAATTACGCCGATTGGCTGGTCTTCATACTTATTCTCGTCGGCGGGCCTCCAGCCTCTGCCGCAGGCAATTTCCACTTCGGCGACAAACCTGCGCTTGCTGTCAAGCGTGCAAATGACCTGTTCGGGATTTACGATCTCTATATCGGCGTCGGGCTGAATATCCGCAGCCGTCACGGCTCCCTCCTTATCAACGTCTATCATGAGGCGCTTTTTGTCGCGACCGGCGCTCTTAATCTTGATTTTCTTCAAGTTGAGAACTATGTCGGTGACATCCTCCACTATACCGTCGACACTCTGGAATTCATGGTCGACTCCGTCGATTTTTATGGAGCTAATCGCCGCCCCTTCGATAGAACTGAGGAGTACGCGGCGCAGCGCATTCCCGATGGTATGGCCGAACCCGGTTTCAAAAGGTTCAGCCACATACTTTGCATATGTGCCTGTGGCACTTGCTTCGTCCTTTACGAGACGTTTTGGAAGTTCAAACTTTCCGAGGCGTTTGGCCATTGTGTTCTCCGTTTCTAAAGTGGTTCAATTACTAGCGGGAATAGAATTCGACGATTAGCTGTTCGTTGATCGTCTTATCCATTTCGTCGCGGATTGGCAGACGGTTGATTGTGCCGCGAAAAGCGTCGTCAACCCTGTCTATCCAAGCGGGTGCAGCACGCAGCTGCGACTCGTCCAAAGCTCTTTGGGCAAGCTGGCGCGAAGATGTGCGATCGCGAACTTCTATAACGTCGCCGGGCTTGCAGCTATAGCTTGGTATATCGACCTTTTTCCCGTTGACTTGAATATGACCGTGTGTGACAAACTGGCGAGCGGCCTTGCGAGTGCGTGCAAAACCAAGCATATAAACCACATTGTCCAAACGCACTTCGAGAAGCTGCATAAATATCTCACCGGTTATACCGCGGGTATTTTTCGCGCGTTCGAAAGTCAAGCGGAATTGTTTTTCGCTCAAGCCGTACATAAAGCGAAGCTTTTGTTTCTCATTGAGGCCTGTCGAATAATCCGTGACGCGGCGGCGCAAACGCGGTCCATGCTGGCCCGGAATGTAGGGTTTTCTTGACATCGCCTTGCTTTCCGGGAAAATTGCCATCCCGAAGCGGCGATTGATTCTTGTTGTTGCTCCTGTATAACGAGACATTTTAAAATTCTCCTAATTTAGGTTATACGCGGCGGCGCTTGGGCGCGCGGCAGCCGTTATGTGGAACGGGAGTCACGTCTACGATTGCCGTGACGACAAATCCCAAAGCCTGCAAGGAACGAATAGCGGAATCGCGCCCCATTCCCGGGCCCTTTACATTTACGGTGACTTCCTTCATACCGTGGCTCATAGCAACCTTGCCGGCGTCCTGCGTGACAACTTGGGCTGCATACGCAGTGCTCTTGCGGGAACCGCGGAAATTCATCTTTCCAGCGCTGGACCAGCTGATAACATTGCCCTGTTGATCGGTAAAAGAAACCTTCGTATTGTTGAAAGTTGCGTTTATATGGCAAACGCCGGAGTGAACATTTTTGCTGCCCTTGGCCTTGCGGATCTTTATTTCACCGACTTCGCTAGCCAAAAGGTCGCTTGCTGAGGGCTGGGAGGTCTTTACTTCCTCGGAGGCCTGTACTTCGGCCGCGGGAGCTTCCGCGGCTGCGGCAACAACTTCTTCCTGTTTTTTTTGTTCTTCGCTCATCTTAATGCAGCTTTATTTAAATTATTTCTTGGTGACGACACCTACCGTCTTGCGGGCGCCCTTGCGAGTGCGGGCGTTTGTGCTTGTGCGCTGGCCGCGGACCGGAAGCCCTTTGGCGTGGCGCAACCCGCGGTAAGACTTGATTGCCGACAAACGCTTGAGATTGCCGATTACCTCGCGGCGGAGGTCGCCTTCCAGCTTATACTGCTTTTCAGCGATTACGTTCATGATTTTATTAATCATTTCTTCGTTAAGCTCGCTCGCGCGCATTGAATCGGCAATACCGCACGCCTGGCAAATGATTTTTGCGCGTGTTGGGCCGATACCATAGATGTATCTGAGCGCGTACTCTACGCGCTTATTATTTGGAATATCTACTCCGAGTAAACGTGGCATAATTTTCTTTGTGTTAAAAAAGAGTGTCTATATTGACTATTTTTTTCTTCTTGAAAAGAATTTTTTTATTTTTTTTAAAGTTCCTTCAATCTCAACCCGACCCCCTTGCCGCTATTCCGGCATCGGAACCGTCAGGATTTCTGGGCCTTCATTTGTAACGAGCACCGTATGTTCTATATGGCAGCTCGGAGCGCCGTCGGCAGTATAAACTGTCCAACCGTCGTCTTCGTCAACATAAATCTCGGCGCTTTTCATGGTGATCATCGGCTCTATTGCCAATGTCATTCCAGCGCGCAAAAGCGGTCCCGTGCCGGCTCTTCCATAATTGGGGATTTGAGGCTCTTCATGCATCTTGCGACCCACTCCGTGCCCCGTAAACTCCTCGACTATTCCGTACCCGCACGACTCTACATATTGTTGGATGGCATAGGAAATATCCCCCACCCTGTTTCCTGCGCGCGCTTGCTCTATTCCTAAATGGAGCGCCTTGTCGGTGGCTTCTACGAGCCTCCTGACTTCGGGAGCGCAATCGCCTATGATTACCGTGCGCGTATTGTCGCCGACAAACCCTTCATATATCACGCTGACATCCATGCTTACGATGTCGCCACTCTTTAAAATTCTGTCGGGCCGCCCGATTCCGTGAATGACTTCGTCGTTCACGGATATGCAGATGTACCCGGGATATCTCAAGCCGCCAGCTTTATAATGATAACAAGCGCTGCGGCATGATAACTCGCCCATGAATTTTTTGGCCGCTTGGTCCAAGTCCCAAGTGGATACGCCCTCCTGTGCCATCCGGCAAAGTCTGTCAAGCACAGTCGCGGCGATCACGCAAGCTTGTCTCATGACTTTCAAATCTCTTTCTGATTTAATCGGTATCATGAGGCGTGCCTATATGGATTTATTGTTGTCGTCAATTTAAAGAACGATTTTTGCAACTGGTCGTCCCAAACCTTGAGAAAGTCTAGGCCCATTTGCGAATGACCCATGAAGCCAAGCCGACAAAGAATATTATCAGCAAAGGCGTCCACAGAGCCCAAAGATTTTTTATTTCGCGAGTGTCCACCATCTGGCGGGTCTGTCCAACGCTGCGCCCGCGGATGCGTCCCTTTTTAAGGAACCCGTCGTAATGGCGCTGCAGCAAGTACGTTTCCACCTGCCTCATCGTGTCCAAAGACACGCCTACTGCGATGAGTGCGCTCGTGCCGCCGAAGAAATACGCTATTTTTTGCGGGACACCCCACATATTCATAAGTATGCTCGGCAATACGGCGATGACAACAAGGAACAACGCTCCGGCAAATGTCAGGCGGGTCATTACATAGTCGAGAAACTTCGCTGTCGGTTCTCCGGGCCTTACGCCTGGGATATATCCGCCGTTTCTCTTAAGTTCGTCCGATATCTGCAAGGGCTTGAACATAATCGACACCCAGAAATAGCTGAATGCGAATACCAAACCGCCGTATATTAAACTGTAAGTTGAAATATTAAACTGTCCGAAAATCTGCTGCGGGAACAATAGAATTGCGCTCGCAAAGATGATTGGCATTACGCCGGCGTAATTTACTTTCAAAGGCAGGTACGAGCTTTGTCCGCCCATGAGTTTTCTGCCGACGAGCCTTTTTGCATATTGAACGGGCACCTTGCGGACAGCCTGCAATATCATAATGATTGCAACCGTCACTACAACAAGCAACACGAGCATCATAACCGCCTGCGGCATCCCGATTCCGGCGCTTTCCGCTCCTACGGCCCTGTTAAACACAAGCTGATAGGCCTGCGAGACCGCTCCGGGAAGAGTTTCAATGATGCCTACGGTAATAATAATTGACACTCCGTTGCCAACTCCGCGCTGCGTAATTTGTTCACCAAGCCATGTCAGAATCATGCAGCCGGTGGTCATAAAGAACACGCTTGTGATAAAGAACACCGGAATGTTCCCGGCTATCAATATCGAACCGTACTGCGCCTTGTCAAACCCCGTAAATATGGTTTCGGGACTGTATACGAGCGCATATATCAGCATCGTTCCTTGGATTGCGGCAATAACCAGAGTCAGATACCTAGTATATTGGGCTATCTTCTGCCTGCCGGAATCACCTTCCTGCATTAGACGCGCCAAGCTTGGCATTACAGCGCCCATCAATTGAAGAATGATGGAAGCGCTGATGTACGGCATGATACCCAGCGCAAACAATGCGCCGTTTACCATTGCGCCGCCTGTGAACATATTGTAGAGTCCGACTAAACCGCCGCCGTCCGATGAGGACGATGCGTAAAACGCCTGCAACGGAGCCGGATCTATGCCGGGCAGAGGGATGCCTGCTCCCACGCGAGCTATAAATATTAGACCGAGCGTCAAAAATATTCTCTGCCGCAATTCCGGAATTTTAAAGCAATTTGTGAAAGCACTAAGCATAATTTCCCCGTTCTAACATTTTACTCGGCGGACGGTGCGTTTACCAAAGCTTTCCCGCCGGCAGCTTCTATTTTTTTCACCGCGCTTGCCGAAAATTTATCGGCATGGACGACTACCTTTTTTGTCAGAGTTCCGTCTCCAAGCACTTTTACGAGGGCGTCCTTTGCGCGAACCAATCCGGCTAAGACCAAATCGTCGCGGGTGATTTCCTCTAGACCAAGCTCCTCAAGGGAACCAACGTTAACTGTGGCAAACTCGACCCTGAATTTGTAGTTGTTAAAGCCGCGATGCGGAAGCTTGCGGTACAAAGGCATTTGACCGCCTTCAAAACCGGGGCGAACTCCGCCGCCGCTGCGCGCTTTCATGCCCTTATGGCCGCGTCCGGACGTTTTGCCGTGACCGCTGCCGACGCCGCAACCGCGGCGCTTGCTGGAGTGCTTTGCTCCCTTCGGATTGGATAGATTGTGCAATTTCATCTAAATAGCCTCCTTATTTGCCTCTTACAGCATTGATGGCGTCCGCCGTGCGGAGTTGGTAAAGCGCGTTGAGGGTGGCGTTTACCATTGCCATGTCGTTGTTTGATCCTAACGATTTGCTCAACACGTCCTTAACGCCGACGGCTTCCAAAACCGCGCGGACTCCACCGCCCGCGATAACGCCGGTACCGGGAGACGCTGGGCGAAGCATCACTATGCCGCCGTCGTATTCTCCTAGAACTTCGTGAGGGATCGTGTTGTCTTTCAAGCTGACCGTTTTCATTACCTTTTTGGCTCTGTCGGTAGCTTTTTTAATTGCGTCCGGAACTTCCTTAGCCTTGCCAAAGCCCAAGCCAACCTTGCCCGCTCCGTCGCCCATGACTACAAGCGCCGAAAAAGTAAAACGGCGGCCGCCTTTGACTACTTTTGCGCAACGGTTGACGTGCACTACTTTTTCTATGAGCTCAGGACCCGCGTCCTTTTCAGCTATTGCCTGTTTATTTTTAAATTCTCTGCTCATTGTCTATCCTTAGAAGTTGATGCCTGTTGCGCGAACTGCGTCTGCAAAACTTTTTACCGCACCGTGGTAGCGGCGGGCGCCCCTGTCAAAAACGACAGCGGAAATTCCGGCCGCCTTGAGTTTCTCGCCCATCTTTGTTCCGACGACTTGCGCCCCGGCAACATTGGGTAGAAGTTTTTCTCCCTTGAGATCTTTGGAAGTTGTGCAAACAGCCGCAAGTGTCTTGCCAGCGGTATCGTCTATGCATTGCGCATAAACATGCTTGTTGGACAAGCAGAGCGACAAACGGGGACGTTCCGAAGTGCCGGCTATCTTGCGGCGCAAACGCCAACGACGCTTTTGTTCCAATACTTTTTTCTTTAAAATCATTTTTATATCCTTTCAATCCCGCGCAATTACGCTGTCTTCTTGCCTTCCTTGCGGCGGACAAATTCTCCGTGGATTCTAACGCCCTTGCCCTTATAGGGTTCGACAGGATAGAAGTGCTTGATATCGGACGCCACCTGGCCTACCATCTTCTTGCTCGCGCCGGAGACGGTCAAAAGGGGATTTCTGTCCGGAGTTTCGCCGATTACAACGGAAATTCCTTCCGGGATTTCATAAATGCAAGGATGCGCATATCCCAAAGCCAATGTTAACACCTTGCCTTTGAGCTCTGCCTTGAAACCGACACCCTTGATTTCCAAGACTTTCACAAAGTTCTCAACGACACCTTTCACCATGCCGGCTATTATGCTGCGCACAGTGCCGTGCATCGCCTGCGAGAAACGCGATTCCGAGGAGGGCGCGACGTGAATTTCATTGTTTTCAAACTTAATTGAAACCGCTGAAGAATCGAATGTCTGACTTAGCTTGCCCTTGGGGCCTTCGATATTAACGGTACCACCGTCAATTGAAACTTTCACGCCCGCGGGAACTACTACCGGTAATTTGCCTATTCTACTCATACTGATTCCTTACCATACTTTGCAGAGCAATTCACCGCCCACTTTCTTTGCGCGGCAATCGGAATCCTTTAAGACGCCCTGGGAGGTTGTCAGAATCGATATGCCCATGCCGTTGAGAACGCGGGGAATGTTGCGATATTCGTAATACATGCGGCATCCAGGAGTGCTGACGCGGGTGATTCCCGTCAAAGCCGGTGTGCCGGACACGTATTTCATTGTTATTTTTATTACCTTTTCAGCTTTTTCGCCGCTTACTTCAAAGTCGCCGATATAGCCTTCATCCTTGAGGATTACTGCTATGCCTTCGCGCATTTTAGACCACTGGGCCGTGCAGAATTCCTTTCCGGCTGAGCTAGCGTTGCGAAGTATCGTCAAAAAGTCGCCTATGCTGTCATGAGTTGCCATATTATTTCGCCTTTCTCATTACCATGATGATTTTGTGACGCCGGGCAGCTTGCCGTCGAGTGCCAATTCGCGGAAAGTTATGCGCGACAACCCGAATTTACGAATGTATCCGCGGGGACGGCCCGTAATAGAGCAACGGTTGCGTATGCGGATTTTGGAAGCGTTGCGCGGCAATTTGCAAAGTTTGCGCTGAGCCGCAAAAAACTCCTCGTCTGTGGTGTTCGGGTTCTTTAAAATCTTTTTAAGCTCTTCCTTCTTAGCCGCATATTTTGCAACTAACTTCTGGCGCTTCAAATTGCGTTCGATTGATGATTTTTTTGCCATAATTCAAACAGAGTTTATTGTTGCTTTTCTGCGGTAGCCGCCGCCTGCGACGGTTTGCGGAAGGGCATTCCCAAGAGCCTGAGCAATTCCCTGCCGGACTTGTCATCCTTGGCGGTCGTTACAATCGTAATGTCCATTCCGATGTTCTTGCGGCCTGGATCGACCGTAATTTCGGGGAATATCGTATGGTCAGCCACTCCGAAATTGTAGTTTCCGGCGCCGTCCATGCGCGTGCCCACTCCGCGGAAGTCGCGGATTGAAGGCAGAACTATGCCGATAAATTTATAGAGGAAGTCCCACATGTTAGCGCCGCGCAAAGTGACCTTTACGCCGTTTTGCTGACCTTCGCGCAGCTTAAAGTTCGCAATGCTTTTGCGCGCTCTGGTGATTACGGGCTGCTGCCCTGATATTTTGGAGATTTCCTTTGCGACTTCCTGTACCCATTCTTTCGAGTTTTCACTGCGGATACCCGAGCTGATTACGATTTTCTCGAGATTGGGCACAACGTGCGGGTTGGTTACGCCGAGATTCTTTTTCAATTCCGGAACAACCTTCTCCAGATATATTTTTTTAAGTACGGGTGTGCTCATTTTTTTATTTTCCATTTATCCCCGATTACGCTTTCTTTGCCTTTTTGGCATCAAAACGTCCGGCAGACATTACGTTTGAAATATGTATGGAAGACTCGCGTTCGACAATCGCGCCTTCCGGATTCTTTTCGCTTTTGCGCTCGTGGTGTTTGCGGATATTTGCGCCTTCAACAATCACGCGCTCCTTCTTTGGGAAAACAGCCAGCACTTTGCCGCGCATTCCCTTGGAGGAACCTGCAATTACCACTACCTCGTCGCCTTTTTTTACTGATGATTTCATAATTACAGAACCTCCGGTGCAAGAGACACTATTTTCATATAGTTTTTGCGCAACTCGCGCGCCACGGGACCGAAAATGCGAGTGCCTTTCGGGTTTCCGTTGCCGTCGAGAATTACGACCGCATTTGTGTCGAAGCGCAAGTAGGATCCGTCGGAACGGCGAATGGGGGCTTTCGTCCTGACTATAACAGCCTTGGCGACCGTCCCTTTTTTCACGGCGGCATCCGGCGATGACGTCTTAACGGCAACGGTAATTACGTCGCCGATATGCGCAGTGCGGCTCTTCTGCCCCATGCGGCGAATCATTGCAACTTCTTTGGCGCCGGTATTGTCGGCAACCACAAGCTTTGTTTGCATCTGTATCATATGCGTGTGTCTCCTTATTCAGCTGAGGCCACCTGAGGAGCCTTTTCAATTACTTTTACGACGCGGAACCTCTTGAGCTTGCTTATCGGGCGTGTTTCCATAACCTCGACTTTGTCTCCCAAGGCGCATTCCTTGTTTTCGTCGTGTACGTGAATTACAGTCTTGCGACGGATTTCCTTGCCGTACAACGGATGCGGAACCTTGTAAAAATACGTAACTTTTATGCTTTTTTCTCCGGAGAGCGATGTCACAACACCCACCAAAGATCTGCGTGACTTTCTTGATTCTTCAGCCATTTTGTCGCCTTATTTCTTTTGAGTCTTTATTGTTTCAAAGCGGGCGATGTCGCGGCGCAATTCGCGTATGCGACCGGTATTTTCAACCTGGCCCGTGCCTTTGCGGATGTTGAGATTCAACAGTTCTTCACGCATTTCGCGCAATTTCTTCGCAACTTCCTCTGCGGAAAGCTCTCTGATTTCTTTTGATTTCATTTGTCAAATCTCCTTATAGAATTTCAACGCCTTCGCGGACGACGAATCTGCATTGGAAGGGCAACTTGCCGTCTGCAAGCCTCATTGCCTCTCTCGCCATGCTGGCGGGAATGCCGGAAGCCTCGAAAAGTATTGTACCCGGCTTAATTACCGCGCACCAATATTCGACTGCGCCCTTACCTTTACCTTGACGGGTTTCCGCGGGTTTTTTAGTCACGCTCTTTTGCGGGAATACGCGCATCCAAACCTTGCCGCGGCGCTTAAAATGCCTGTTGATTGCCACACGGGCCGCTTCGAGCTGGGATGCGGAACACTTGCCGCGACCGAGACTCTGCAATGCGTAGTCTCCGAATGCAATGGAGTCTCCGCCCTTAGCCATGCCGCGATTGCGGCCCTTTTGGACTTTACGATACTTTGTCTTTGCTGGAAGAATATTTGCCATTTTCTTGTTCTCCCGATATTAAATGTTGTCTTCTGGTTTTAGGCACAACCAGCATTTCACGCCGATTTTACCATAGACTGTATTGGCTTCGGTGAAGCCGTAGTCGATGTTTTCGCGCAGCGTATGCAACGGTATGCGACCTTTTCTTTGCCACTCTGTGCGCGCTATTTCCGCGCCGCCCAAACGTCCGGAGCATTGGATTTTAATGCCTTCGGCGCCCAATGCCATGCAAGTTGTTATGGCTTTCTTTATGGCGCGGCGGAACGATATGCGGCGTTCAAGCTGCAATGCCACGCTTTCGGCCACGAGGAAAGCGACCAAATCGGGCTTTTTGATTTCCTGGATATCGACTAAAACCTCTTTGCCGAGGAATTTCATCAAGTCGTTTTTCAGAGCTTCAAGAGCCGCGCCCTTCTGGCCTATTACAACCCCTGGACGCGCCGTATAAATCTTTACGCGGATACGCTGTCCGGCGCGTTCGATAAAGATGCGCGGCACAGCCGCCGACTTGAGTTTGTTGCGAAGAAATTCGCGGATGCGATAGTCTTCGTTAACGGCTTTTGAGTAGTCCCCATTGTTCGCGAACCAACGCGACTCCCAGTCGCGGCGAACTGCGAGACGAAAACCTTTCGGATTTACTTTTTGACCCATATTATCTGCCTCTCAATTTCTATTTTTCGTCGCTAAGGACTATCGAAATGTGGCTTGTCCTCTTGCGGATCGGGTGCGCGCTGCCGCGCGCGACCGGACGGAAACGCCTAAACGCCACACCTTGATTGACTATCGCGCTTTTTATTTTCAAATTAGCGGCCGAAAGACCGTTGTTGTTTTCTGCGTTCGCAATAGCGCTGGCGAGCGTCTTGGCGACCAAGCGCGCGCTTTTGCGAGGTACGAGCTTCAAAATTTCCAACGCTTCAGCCGCGTTGCGACCCTGTATCTCTCGGGTGATATCGCGCACCTTTTTGTCGGACATGCGCGCAAACTTTGTTAGAGCTTTAACTTCCATTGTTATTTTCCTGTTATTAGTTTGCCGGAGTTATATATACGGCGTCTCCCGCTTGAACCTGACTACCGTTTAGAACCAACGCCACGCTTCTGTCTCTGTCGGCTTCGACGACCACCGCCTGGGCGATGTTTTGGTCTTGCCTCGAAACCGTGCACAGAGCGCCTATTCTCAAGTTGCTCTGCGTGCCGGTGTCTATTGTTATCAAGTCTGCGATTCCTTTCTGGTTTGAAACCTTGGCCACTTTAGCCACCCTTTGCGAGTAGTTGGACTTCAGCAACCAATCCGCGGGAGCGGCAAACGCAATTCCTTCAATCGCGGCCAAAGCCGTTAAAATTGATGGAACCAGTTTGCCAAGCCTCGCCATATTACATAGCTGCCTTTTTGGTGTGCGGTTGATGGCCCTTGAAGAAGCGGGTCGGCGCAAATTCGCCGAGCTTGTGTCCGACCATGTTTTCAGTGACATAGACGGGTACAAACTTCTTGCCATTGTGTACGTTGAAATTCAAGCCGATAAAATCCGGCGTTATCATCGAACGGCGCGACCAAGTCTGAATCGGCTTGTGCGAGTTCGTCTTTTGCGCCTCGTCGATTTTGTCCTGAAGACTTGGATCGACAAACGGACCTTTTTTAATTGAACGTGCCATATTGAATAATTCTCCTATAAACTATTTTTTGGCTTTTTTGCCATTGCGGCGCAAAAGAATCATTGAATTTGAAGGCTTGCTCTTCCTGCGTGTCGGATAGCCCTTTGAGAGCTGGCCCCACGGGGATACCGGATGTCCGCCACCAGAGGTGCGGCCTTCACCACCGCCCATCGGGTGGTCGACAGGATTCATCACAACACCTCTTACGCGCGGGCGCCTGCCCATCCAGCGGACGCGACCAGCCTTGCCCAAGCTCTGGTTGCGATATTCGATGTTGCCGACAACGCCTATTACGGCGCGGCAGTCAGCATTGAATATGCGAAGCTCTCCGCTGGGCATCTTTACCGTGGCCTTCTCGCCTTCTATTGCAACAAGCTGCGCGCCTGCACCCGCGCCGCGGGCTATTTGCGCACCCTTCATCGGCTGCATTTCCAAAGAATGGATTTTCATCGCCGGAGGGATTAGCTTTAACGGCAAGCAAAGTCCGACCGGGAACTCGCTTTGTTTTTTAGAGGTAGTTAAAACCGTGTCGCCTTTCTTTAAGCCGTCGGGAGCGATTATATAGCGCTTTTGGCCGTTTTCATAGTTGAGCAAAGCCAAGTACGCAGAACGGTTTGGGTCGTATTCTATTGCGACGACCGTAGCGGGTACATCGACTATATCGCGCTTAAAATCCACTATGCGGTAGAGCTTTTTATGCCCGCCGCCGCGGCGGCGCGAAGTTATGCGGCCGTAGCAATTGCGCCCCTTGGCGCGCTGCTTGCTTTCCGTCAACGAGCGCTCCGGGCGCTTGTTGTCGACTTCATTGCGACCGAGTTCCAGAAATCTCTGGGAAGGAGTCAAAGGTCTGCTTTTTATAATTGCCATTTTCTTGTTCTCCTAGCTTATGCAATTTGAATGGTGTCGCCCTTTTTCAAAGTCACAATGGCTTTCTTCATTTTGCCTTTGATTCCGGGATTGTTCCTTCTCATGCGCGACACTTTCACTTTTCCCTTTGCGTTGAGAATGTTGACGCGCGCGACCTTCACTTTAAAGGTCTGTTCTACCGCCTGGGAAACCGCGATTGCGTTAGCGTCTTCTGCAACCTCGAATGTGTACTGGTTGGACACCTGCAAATTTGCGGCTTTTTCCGTCACGCGGATGGCTTTTAAAATTTTGTGAGACTCTATCATGATGACTTACTCCTTATTTATGCGAGCAAGCACTGTATCCAGTCCCTTGCGCGATACTATGATGTTGTCGTACTGCATCAATTCCATTGCGCTCAAAGAAGCGCTTTCGCAGAAGTTGACGCGCGCTATATTGCGGCTTGCGAGCACGAATTTATCCTCAAAAGTGTCGTCTATCAGCAATATTTTGCCGGTTGGCTTTATGTTGCCGAGAACTTTAGCCACAGACTTAGTCTTGAGTTCGGGAGCTTCAAAGCCCTCAATTACGCAGAGTCCGTCGGAGCATTTGTCAAACAAAGCCCTTGAGAAAGCCAACGCTTTTACTTTGCGGTTGATTTTCTTGGACCAATCGCGGGGTTGGGGGCCGAATACGACGGCTCCGCCGCGGTGAATTGGGCTCTTCATTGTGCCGTGGCGCGAACGACCGCCGCCCTTCTGTTTAAAAGGCTTGCGGCAAGTACCGCTCACGTGGCCGTAATCGAGCGTAGAGGCATTCCCTTGGCGGGCGTTTGCCTGGTAGGCTACTATTGTTTCCTTGAGTGCGAACAGACCTTTATCTCCCTCAAACTGGGGAATATTTTCAAAATCCTGCTCAACAAAGCTCGAACCGTCTTTTGTATAAACTTTAAGTTTCATCTTTGCGGCTCCTTATTTTGCTATTTTTACTTTTTTAGCAGGGCGGACGATTACCAAATCGCCCTTCGCGCCGGGAAGACTTCCCTTTATCAAGAGGATATTTTTGTCTTCCAAAATCTTAACGATGGGATGGTTTTGCGTCGTGCAGCGAACCTGTCCCATATGCCCCGGCATTTTGCGCCCCTTGTAAACGTGCCCGGGAGTCTGGCGGCAGCCGACTGATCCGGGACGGCGGTGCATCATGTGGCCGTGCGTCGCAGGCTGACCGGCAAAATTATAGCGTTTCATTACGCCCTGGAAACCGCGTCCTTTTGTGGTGCCGATGATGTCTATCATCTGGCCTTCGGAGAATTTGGCAACCGTCAAGACGTCGCCTGGCTTGTAGTCCGAAGGATTGTCGACGCGAAACTCCACTAGTTCCGTCAGGGGCGCTACGCCCGCTTTTTTAAGATGCCCGAGTTCCGGATTTGTCATGCGCTGTTCTTTCTGCGCTCCGAAGCCGATTTGCACGGCATTGTATCCGTCGCTCTGAGCTGTTTTCACTTGCGTGACGGGGCACGGACCTGCCTCTACGACAGTCACCGCAACGAGGTTATTGTCCCCGTCGAAAATCTGGGTCATTCCCAGTTTTTTTCCGATTAGTATTTGGCTCATATGCTAAGCGGCAGGTGGATATCCGCGTCCGAAAATCTCGCGCCGTAAGGCACTTGCGGTTTTCGGCGATTCAACCCGTTTCGACCTGCTTTAGTGTTATTTTATGATTCGAAAAGTTGTAAAGAATGCAGATACTGCCTTTTCAGACTTTTCTGTCAATAAATTTTTTTAAATTTTTTTAGAAACAAATTTCGCGCAAACTTTCCGGTTCTCCTCTTTTGTCCCTTTTCGGGCCGAAGATGCTTCGGAAAATTTGCGCAAAAAAATGTAAACTCTGTAAAAAAGCCTATTTACAAGGCTTGTATTCGCCGGGGCAAAACTGAAAATCCGCCCGCTTGCGAAATTAAAAATTAGACATTTATGGTAATGTCAACGCCCGAGGGCAAATTGAGCTTTTTCAGTTCGTCGACAGTATTGACCGTAGGATCGATAATGTCGATGAGACGCTTGTGTGTGCGCAGTTCAAACTGTTCCATACTCTTTTTGTTGACGTGCACGGAACGGTTCACCGAATATTTCTCAATTTTGGTCGGAAGCGGCACGGGGCCCGAAACGCGCGCGCCAGTGCGCTTTGCGGTTTCGACAATATCTCCGGCGCTCTGGTCGATTGTGCGAAAATCGTAGCCCTTGAGTCTTATTCTTATTCTCTGAGTTGCCATATTTTTTTCCTTAATATAAATTACGAGCGGGCAGGCTTGCGCGCGGCGCCTTCCTGTACCTGTTTCAAAACGTTTGCGGGAACCTGTTCAAAGTGGCTCGGCTCCATTGAATACGAGGCGCGGCCGCTGGAAAGCGAACGTATGTCCGTCGCATAGCCAAACATTGTTTCGAGCGGAACAAACGCCCTGATGTTGGTGACATTTCCCTTTGATTCCATACCCTGAATCTGTCCGCGACGGCGGTTGATGTCGCCCATAATGTCGCCCTGATATTCATCGGGGGTGGTCACTTCGACTTTCATTATAGGTTCTAGCAGGATCGGAGAAGCCTTCGCCATAGCATCCTTGAACGCAAAGATGCCAGCCATCTTGAACGCCATTTCGGAAGAGTCAACTTCGTGGAACGAGCCAAACACCAAGCGAACTTTTACGTCCACAACAGGATAGCCCGCAACAACGCCGTTTATCATAGCTTCCTTGATTCCGTCTTCGGTTGGCTTTATGTATTCCTTGGGGATTACGCCGCCGACAATTTCGTTGACGAATTCGTAGTGCTTGCCCTTTTCCAAAGGCTCGAGAACGATTTCCGCATGCCCATATTGGCCGCGGCCGCCAGACTGGCGGACAAACTTGCCGACGCCGGGAGCGGACTTCGTGATAGTTTCGCGGTAGGCGATCTGCGGCTTGCCGGAATCGGCCTCAACCTTGAATTCGCGGAAAAGTCGGTCACGGATAATTTCCAAGTGAAGCTCGCCCATACCCGCAATGAGGGTCTGTCCGGTTTCCTGGTTCGTGGTGACGACAAATGTCGGGTCTTCTTCTGCCAAGCGCTGAAGAGCGATTGAAAGCTTTTCCTGGTCGGCCTTCGACTTAGGCTCAATGCTCATGGCGATAACCGGTTCCGGGAATGTTGGAGGCTCTAGGCGGACTTCATGTTCGCGCTCGCACAAAGTGTCTCCGGTCACAAAGTCTTTTGCGCCGATAATTGCGCAAATCGAACCGGAATACGCTTCCTCTATATCCTCGCGCTTGTCGGCCTTTATGACCAAGAGGCGGGAAATGCGCTCGGTCTTGCGGCTGCGCGGATTGTAAATTTGCATGCCCTTCTTGATGCAGCCGCTGTATACGCGGATGAATACGAGTTTTCCGACAAACGGGTCTGCCCACAATTTAAATGCCAAAGCAGTCGGCGGGGCAAAGTCGTCGGAAACGATTTCCAAAGACGGGACATCTTCATCGCCCTCGGCATAAGCCTTAATCGGCGGAACGTCCAATGGAGACGGCAGGTAGTCCACAACGGAATCCAACAACATCTGCACTCCCTTGTTCTTAAACGCCGAACCGGGAATTACACCAACAAATTCGCGGGTCAAAGTCGCCTTGCGGATGCCCAAGCGCAACTCGTCTTCAGTAAAGTTAGTGTCGCCCTCGAGGAAGCGCTCCATAATATTGTCGTCAAAGTCTGCAACAGCTTCAATGAGCTCGGCTCTGTACTGTTCGGCCTTTTCCTTGTATTCGGCGGGAATTTCGACGGTATCGTACTTCATCCCCGACGGATCGGATTCGTCGTAAACGTAGGCCTTCATTGTGACGAGGCAAATCAACCCCTTTAGCTGGTCTTCCGCGCCAATCGGCAGGAAGAGCGGATGAGGATTGCCGTTTAGCTTATTCTTGATGTCTTCGACCGCGCCATAGAAGTCTGCGCCGGTTCTGTCCATCTTGTTTATAAAAGCTATGCGCGGAACATTATACTTGTTCATCTGGCGCCAGACAGTCTCGGACTGCGGCTGAACGCCGGCAACCGCGCAGAAAACGGCGATAGCTCCGTCTAGCACGCGCAAAGAACGCTCTACTTCCGCAGTAAAGTCTACGTGTCCGGGAGTGTCTATAAGATTGATTTGATGCTGAATTCCCTTAAACGGGCCTTCCTTAGTTTTCCAGTGGCAGCTGATTGCCGAAGATGTAATGGTTATTCCGCGTTCGCGCTCTTGTTCCATCCAGTCAGTCACGGCGGTGCCTTCGTGGACTTCGCCGAGCTTGTGCACTACGCCGCTGTAAAACAGAATGCGTTCGGAACATGTGGTCTTGCCGGCATCGATATGCGCAGATATACCAATGTTTCTCGTATATTCGAGGGGTGTCGCCCTGTTCGGAGAATTTTTTTCAGATAGTTTTGCCATGAGTATGCGTTTCCGTTTACGAGGTTAATCACCAACGCAAATGCGCAAAAGCCCTGTTGGACTGCGCCATTTTATGAACGTCGTCGCGCTTTTTAACTACTGTGCCCGTGTTGTTGTAAGCGTCGACCAATTCCGCCGCCAATGCCTCGGACATAGGCAAGCCTTTGCGGTTGTTAGCGGCCTCTATCAGCCAGCGATACGCGAGAGTCTGCTGGCGGTCGAAAGAAACTTCAACCGGGACCTGGTAGGTCGCCCCGCCTACTCTGCGGCTCTTTACTTCGAGCTTGGGACGGACGTTTTCAAGTGCGCCCAAAAGCAAATCGATAGGATCGCCCTTTTCAAGTTTTTCGCTGACGCGTTCAATTGCGCCGTAGACAATGCGTTCGGCAACAGTCTTCTTGCCGTTTTTCATCACCATATTGATGAGGTGGCTGACCAGCGGACTCTTGTAGCGCGAATCCGGTATGCGTTCTCTTTTTTCAGCTCTGTGTCTGCGTGACATATTTTCTGCCTTCTATTCTATTTAAATTATTTCTTAGCGGCTGCCTTGGGACGCTTTACTCCGTACTTGGAGCGGCTGCGGCGGCGTTTTTCCACTCCGATGCAGTCAATGGCGCCGCGCACGATGTGGTAGCGGACGCCCGGAAGGTCCTTTACACGGCCTCCGCGCACCAGAACAACGCTGTGTTCCTGCAAAGAGTGCCCTTCGTCGGGAATGTAGGCGATGACTTCGTATCCGGAAGTCAAACGCACTTTTGCGACTTTACGAATCGCCGAGTTAGGCTTTTTCGGCGTGCGGGTCATCACCTGCACGCATACGCCGCGGCGAAATGGATTCGACTTGAGCGCCGGCGCCTTTGTCTTGGAAGTCACCAAGGTGCGCGGCTTGCGAACTAACTGATTAATTGTAGGCATATTTTGTGTCTTTTAAAGAGAAAGATGTGAAAAAGTACATTTCCATCTCTCTTTGGCAAGTTTTTTATTTATTTTTTTTATTTTTTTATTTCATGAGCCTTTCCCATTCTTTGAAGAAAGGCGGTTTGCCGGATTCGCAAAACACTCGGATGTTCGTCGGAAACTTCTTTTATTCGAGACACTCTCGCGCTGCTCAAACACTTTTTTCCCGAATAAAAGAATTTCCGCGAGATTTCTGCTTTTCCCGCCGGGAAAGAGCCTGGATTACATTCCAGACTCTGAGTTTACGTCTGCAGTTTCTTGCGAAGCCGCATCTGTGGGCAAATCGAATTCCTCGCCGCCAACGGTCGACACCTTCAGTTTGCGGTACGCCGCCAATCCGGTTCCTGCGGGAATCAAGTTGCCCATGATTACATTTTCTTTGAAACCGGTGAGGTCGTCTTTTTTGCCGAGCGTGGCGGCTTCGGTCAGAACGCGCGTCGTCTCTTGGAAGGAGGCTGCGCTTATGAAACTTTCAGTTTCAAGGCTTGCCTTGGTAATGCCCAAGAGGATGGGTTCGCCAGTCGCGGGCTTACCGCCGGCTTCGACGATTTTCTCATTGGTTTCCATAAATTCATAGCGGTCAACCTGCTGTCCCCAGAAGAAGTCGGAGTCGCCCGGTTCGGTTACGCGAATTTTGCGCAACATGCGCGACGCTATTACTTCTATGTGCTTGTCGTTAATTGTCACGCCTTGGGAGCGGTAAACCTTCTGAATTTCCCTTAAAATATATTCCTGAACGGCGCTCATTCCCATAATCTCGAGAATTTCGCTCGGGTCGGAACCGCCTTCGGTTATAGGCTGGCCCTTTTTCACTTCGTCTCCGTCCTGGACTGTAATGCGCTTGTTCGCCAGAATCAGGTGTTCTTCCACCGGACCTTCGTCTCCTTCCGTCCAATTCTTTGGAACAATTCTAAGGAGCTTCTTCTTGCGGCGGGTGCCGACCATCTTTACGATGCCGTCGGAACGCGCCATTTCGGCGGCATCTTTCGGGCGGCGCGCTTCAAATAGCTCGGCAACGCGCGGGAGGCCGCCGGTAATGTCCTGTGTCTTTGCGGCGGAACGCGGAGTCTTTGCAATCATTGTTCCGGGGCGGATGTGGTCTCCGTCGGCGACTACAACCTGCGCGCCAGTTGGAATTGCCTGAAGCGATATGACTTCCTTGGTTTTCTTGTCCAACAGGGCTATTGTCGGGTTGAGGTCTTCCTTGTGGTCGGAAATTGTTATTGCGCTCTTGCCGGTTGACGGGTCGAAATCGCTGCGGTAAGTCAAGCCGTCAATCATGTCGCGGAATTCGACAATGCCTTCTTTGTCCGCCAAAATCGGAATATTGTGCGGATCCCAGCGGGCGAGCAATTTGCCCTTGGCTACTTTTTCTCCGTCGGCGGCAGAAATCCAGGAGCCGGCGACAATTGCATAATCTTCCAGCTCTTTTCCGTCTTCGTCGAGAATCAAAATGTGGCCGGTCTTGTTGAGAACGACAAACCCGCTTGCGTTCTTGCCGGTTGCCGGGTCTATATGCGGTATTTCAACTGTGCGCAAGTCTTTGTAATGCACGGTTCCAGCATTCTTTACGGTGATTTCCGGAGCCTTTACAGATTGCGCGACACCGCCGATATGGAAAGTTCTCATGGTCAACTGCGTGCCGGGTTCGCCGATGGACTGGGCAGCTATAATGCCCACAGCCGTTCCGCGTTCCACGAGCTTTTGCGTTGACGGGTCGATGCCGTAAGCCTTGGCGGGAATGGAATTGCGCTTCAAATGGGTGAGAGGGCTCATAACCTTTACGCGCTCTATTCCCAATGCGTCTATGCGCTTGGCAATGGCTTCAGTAATAAGCTCTCCGTTTTTGACTATAATTTCGCTCGGATTCGTCGGATTGGGAATATCGTCGCTGGAGCAGCGGCCGACAATGCGGTCGAAGAGCGGCACAATTTCGTCATCGCCGTCGTAGATGGCTTCTTTCCAGATTCCGTTGCGGTTGCCGTCGTCCTCTTCAGTTATTATCACGTCCATTGCGACGTCGCAGAGCTTGCGGGTCATGTATCCGGCGTCGGCAGTTTTAAGGGCTGTGTCCGCCAAACCTTTGCGCGCTCCGTGCGTGGAGATAAAGTATTCGTGCACGCTCAAACCTTCGCGGAAAGAAGAAAGAATCGGGCGTTCGATAATTTCGCCGTTGGGCTTTGCCATCAAACCGCGGGCTCCGCAGAGCTGACGAACCTGCGCCTTGTTTCCGCGGGCTCCGGAATCCATCAACACGTAAACGGGATTTATGTGCTGGCGGCCAAAAGTCTTCTCGGAAACGCGCGAGAGATTTTCAAAAGCTTTTTTGGCTATTTCATCGGTAGCGACGTTCCAAATATCGATAACCTTGTTGGAACGCTCGCCCTTTGTAATGGTACCTTTGTGGTATTCGTTTTCGACAGCCTTAATTTTCGCGCGGGCCTCGGCTATGATTCCCTTCTTTTCTGCGGGAATATTCATGTCGCCAATACCGATTGATATGCCCGCCAATGTAGCCGTGCGGAAGCCTAGCTTCTTCATCCTGTCGAGCACCGGAGCGCTTTCGAGGCGGCCGCAAATCTTAAACGTATTCAAAATCAAGTCGCCGAGTTTTCCCTTGGGGACGCTGAAGTTCACAAAGCCCATTTTTTCCGGCCAAATGGTGTTGAATATTACGCGGCCGGGAGTCGTGCGGATAATTTTCTTTGTCTTGTCGCCGTAAATGGTGTCCTTGCCAAAATCGGGGTTGACATAGTCAATCCAGTCATGCCAATGCAGCATGCCTTCTGCGTGGGCGGCCTCGACTTCGTGCAGGGAAGCCAATAGCGGAACGCGCTCTCCCTTTTCCTTCTTTAGGCTGGGCTCGTAAGTTAGATAGTATATGCCCAAAACGATGTCCTGGGAAGGCGTCAAAATCGGCTTTCCGGACGACGGCGAGAATATGTTGTTGCTCGCCAGCATCAAAAGTTTTGCCTCCATTATAGCCTCGAGAGATAGGGGGACGTGAACCGCCATCTGGTCTCCGTCGAAGTCGGCATTGTAAGCAGCGCAAACGAGCGGGTGCAGGCGGATTGCGTCGCCTTCTATGAGAACGGGCTCAAAAGCTTGAATGGAAAGCCGGTGCAAAGTCGGCGCGCGGTTGAGCATAACCGGATGCCCTTCCGTGACCTCCTCCAAGATATCCCAAACTTCTGGGGATTTTTTCTCTATCATTTTGCGCGCGCTGCGGACGGTATGCACAAAGCCCAATTCTTTCAAGCGGCGAATTATGAAAGGCTCGAACAGCGTAAGCGCCATTTTCTTCGGCAAGCCGCACTGGTGCAGCTTCAAGTCCGGTCCGATGACGATAACCGAACGGCCCGAATAGTCGACGCGCTTTCCCAACAAGTTCTGGCGGAAGCGGCCCTGTTTGCCCTTGAGCATGTCGGATATGCTCTTGAGCGGGCGATTGCCGGCGCCGGTCACTGGCCTGCCGTGGCGGCCGTTGTCGAAAAGGGCGTCTATGGATTCCTGGAGCATGCGCTTCTCGTTATGGATAATGACGTCGGGCGTCTTCATCTGCATGAGGCTGCGCAGGCGGTTGTTGCGGTTGATTACGCGGCGGTAAAGGTCGTTGAGGTCGCTAGTGGCGAATCTGCCGCCTTCCAGCGGGACCAGCGGGCGCAAATCCGGCGGAATAACGGGCAACACTTCAAGTATCATCCATTCCGGACGGGCTCCGCTTTCTATGAAACCCTGCACGAGCTTAAGGCGCTTTGAGAGCTTTTTCTTTATCTGCTTGGAACGCGTCGCCTGCATCTGCTCTACAAGTTCGACTTCCAATTTGGAAAGGTCTATTTTTTCGAGCAAATCGCGAATCGCCTCCGCGCCCATTTTTGCCACAAACTCGTCTCCGGCGTCTATCGCACTCTGATATTCCTCCTCAGTGAGAAACTGCATGTACGTAAAAGACGTATTCATCGGATCGATTACCACATAGCGCTCGTAATATATGACGCTTTCCAATGCCTTGGCTGTCATATCGAGTATCAATCCAAGGCGGCTGGGCATGCTCTTGAGGAACCAAATGTGCGAAACCGGCACTGCCAACTCTATATGGCCCATGCGTTCGCGGCGAACCCTGCTTGTGGTGACTTCTACGCCGCAACGGTCGCAGACCTGGTCTTTAAACCTTATGCGCTTGTACTTTCCGCATGCGCACTCGTAATCGCGCACGGGGCCGAAAATTCTCTGGCAGAACAAACCGCCCGGTTCGGGCTTAAATGTGCGGTAGTTTATTGTCTCGGGATTTCTAACTTCGCCGTGCGACCACGAACGAATAGTGTCCGGAGATGCTAGACCGATTGAAACGCAGTCGAAACCGCCGTCGCTGTCGAATCCCAAAATTTCGCGAGCCTGTTTTGCATTCGCCTGATTTGTTGTATTTTCGTCCATATAAAAATCCTTATTTTAATTTTCAACGCCGCCAACGACATCCCGCATTACAGGACGTCGTTGTTTTCGGGCCTGATATTCAAGCAGAGTCCCTGCATTTCTTTCATCAAGACATTGAAGGACTGCGGAGTACCGGCTTGCAGGGAGTTGTCCCCCTTTACCAGCTGCTCGTATATTTTTGTTCTGCCCTGAACGTCGTCGGACTTTACCGTCAGGAGTTCCTGCAAGGTGTAGGCAGCGCCGTACGCCTCCAATGCCCAGACTTCCATTTCTCCGAAACGCTGTCCGCCGTATTGCGCCTTGCCGCCCAATGGCTGTTGGGTTATCAGGCTGTATGGGCCTACCGCGCGGGCGTGAATCTTGTCGGCGACCAAGTGGTTTAGTTTCATCATGTAGATATATCCCACAACGACATCCTGGTCAAAGTACTCTCCGGTGAGACCGTCGATGAGGCGCACCTTTCCGCTTTCCGGCATGCCGGTTTGCTTGAGGTATTGGCGTATGTCCTTTTCGCTAATGCCGTCGAAAATAGGAGTGGCTATCTTAATTCCGAGCTTTTTGCAAGCCCAGCCAAGGTGGGTTTCCAAAACCTGGCCTACGTTCATTCGGCTGGGAACGCCCATCGGGTTCAAGCAGATTTCAACCGGAGTTCCATCTGGCAGATACGGCATATCCTCCTCTGGAACTATGCGGGCGACGACACCTTTGTTTCCGTGGCGTCCGGCCATCTTGTCGCCCACTTGAATCTTGCGCTTGGTGGCGATGTAGACTTTTACATTCTTAATCGTGCTTTGGTCTCCGCTGTCGCCGTTTTCAATAGAGTCGACCTTGCGGGCGCGCTCGTTTTCTATTTCGTCGAAACGGCGCTGGTAGCCGTCGATTATCTCCATTATCTTTATGCGCACGGGAGAGGGATCGATATCGATATTCTTGGAAATCGAAGCGAGTCTGCGCAAAAGCGTCTTAGTGATTTTTCTATTTGCGGGAATAATTATCTCGCCCGTTTCGCGGTTGCGCACGTCAAGCGGAATTTTTTCTCCCAAAAGAACATTAGAGAGAGACTCTGTAAGTTCATCGCGCAGTTTATCGCTCTGTGCCCGATGCTCTTCGTTTATCTTCCTCTGGCGGCGGCGAACGTCGCTGAGGCTCGGCTTTTCGCCTTCGTGCTCGCTCTTGGTGGAAACTTTGACATCCATTATGATGCCTTTTACGCCAGACGGGACAACCAGCGACGTATCTTTGACGTCGGCCGCCTTCTCGCCGAATATTGCCCTAAGCAATTTTTCTTCAGGGGCAAGCTCGGTTTCGCTCTTTGGCGTAATTTTGCCGACTAGAATATCGCCTGCCTTTACCTCTGCGCCTATGCGTATGACGCCGTTGCGGTCGAGATTTTTAAGGGCGTCGTCGCCCACGTTTGGAATATCGCGGGTAATTTCTTCGGGTCCGAGCTTTGTGTCGCGCGCGGTGACTTCGTACTCTTCGATATGCACGGACGTAAACACGTCGTTTTTAATCAATTTTTCGGAGAGCAAAATGGCGTCTTCAAAGTTGTAGCCGTTCCACGGCATGAACGCAACAAGCACGTTTTTGCCCAAGGCGAGTTCTCCGTCTTCTGTTGCCGCGCCGTCGGCTAGAACCGTGCCGACGTCAACGAACTGGCCTTTTTTGGCCACGGGCTTTTGCGTAAAGCACGTGCAGGCGTTTGAACGCATAAATTTGCGCAGTTCGTAAACGTAAATTCCCTTTTCGGGATCGCTCTTAATCTTGCCCTGGACTTTTTTAGGCATTTCGCCGTCAGGGGTGACGATTATGCGGCGGGCGTCGACGCTTGCCACCTTGCCCTTAGACTCGGAAAGCACGACCGTGCGGGAGTCTTTGGCTACTCTTTCTTCAATGCCGGTTCCGACAAAAGGTGCCTGGGTCTGCAAGAGCGGCACTCCTTGGCGTTGCATGTTCGAACCCATAAGCGCGCGGTTTGCGTCGTCGTGTTCGAGGAACGGAATCAATCCCGCTGCAACGGAAACAAGCTGCTTGGGGCTTACGTCCATATAGTCGACATCCATGGGGTCGACTTCGCTTACTTCGTCAAAATTTCTGGCAGTCACCCTGCCGACAAGTTTTCCGTCTTTAATTTCGGAATTTGCCTGCGCAATAGTCAAGCCTTCCTCGTCGTCGGCGGACAAATAGTCGATCTTGTCCAAAACTCTGCCCTTTTCGACTTTTCTGTACGGGGTTTCGATAAATCCAAATTCGTTCACGCGCGCATAGCACGACAGCGAATTGATAAGGCCGATATTCGGTCCTTCAGGCGTTTCAATCGGACAAATTCTTCCGTAGTGTGTGGCATGAACGTCGCGGACTTCAAAGCCGGCGCGCTCGCGGCTCAAGCCGCCCTGCCCCAACGCCGACAAACGGCGCTTGTGGGTAAGCTCTGAAAGCGGGTTGATCTGGTCCATGAACTGCGACAGCTGGTTGCGCGCAAAGAAGTCGCGTATGACAGTTGTCATCGCCTTGGTGTTGACAAGGCGCGTCGGCGAAAGAGACTCCGAATTTTGGTCGGAGGCGTTCATGCGCTCGCGGATGAGCTTTTCCGTGCGCGCGAGGCCGATTCTGCACTGGTTGGCGAGAAGCTCGCCTACAGTTCTTACGCGGCGGCTGCTGAGGTTGTCGATATCGTCAATCACGCCTTCGCCCTTCTTGAGGCGGCAGAGGTACTTTGTGCCTTCGACAATATCTTCGCTTGTCAAAATGCGCGTATCCAGAGGCGTGTTCAAACCGAGCTTCTGGTTGATCTTAAAGCGGCCGACCCTGCCCAAATCGTAGCGCTTGGGGTCTTTGAGCGTGCGGCGGATTAAAGCGCGGGCATTTTCGAGATTTACGGGTTCGCCCGGCCTCAACTGAGTGTAGATATACTTTAAAGCGCTTTCCTCGTTCTTGGTCTTGTCCTTTTTGATTGCGCGGACTATTGCGCCGTCGTCGACGGTCGTGTCTATCACCTTGAACTCTTGAATGTTTGCAGCCTTGAACTTTTGGACGGCGATTGTCGTCAAAGTCTCGTACTGCTTGAGCAAAACTACGCCTTTTGCAGGGTCGGTGACCGGCTCGGCCAAAACGTAGTGGGAAATGTTTTCCATCTTCAGCGCGCGCGCGACAGACAAATCCTCCACTTTGTAAAAGAGGTTTATGATTTCCTGGTCGGAGCTGTGGTCCAGCGCGCGGAGCAAAGTTGTTATCAAAAACTTGCGGCGGCGGCGGCGGCGGTCGATATACACGTATAGCAAATCGTTCTGGTCAAACTGAACTTCGACCCATGTGCCGCGGTCGGGAATAAGGCGGAAAGAATAAAGCACCTTGTCGGAACTGTGCATTGTTTCCTCAAAACAAATGCCGGGGCTGCGGTGCAGCTGGCTGACTACTACGCGCTCTGCGCCGTTTACTATAAAGCTTCCGCTCCGGGTCATCAAATTGATGTCGCCCATAAAAATTCTCTCCTCTTGCGTGCGGTCTTCTTCGCGCAAGCGGAATGTCACAAACAGCGATACAGAATATGTCGTCCCCTCTTTTATGCACTCGACTTCACTCTGCTTTGGCCCCACCAAATCATAGGAAACATATTCAAGCTTGTGCTTGCCGTCGTAGCTTTCTATCGGAAAAATCTCGCTAAATACTGCGTGCAATCCTATCTTTTGCCTCTTGGAGGGCGGTACGTCTTTCTGGAGAAAATCGGCGTAGCTTTTCACCTGATTTTCTATGAGATTCGGAAGCGGTATCACTTCCCTTAATTTTCCAAAGTTCTTTCGCTCAGACATATTCTTTGAGATTCTTTTGTTTTATAAATTCTGTTCTTTAGACGCTTCAGAATTTTTAAGCGTAAAAAGCGGACAGCCGCGGCACCCTCTTTTCAGACGTGCCGCAGGCTCTCCGCGAAAATATTACAGTTTTGCAATCAAAGTTAATTACTTAACTTCAACTTCAGCACCGGCGTCCTTGAGCTTCTTGGCGATTTCCTCAGCCTCGGGCTTCGCAATGCCTTCCTTGATGGCCTTGGGAGCGCCTTCGACAAGGGCCTTAGCTTCAGCCAAGCCCAAAGAAGTGATTGCGCGGACTTCTTTAATTACCGCAATCTTCTTGGAAGCGTCAACAGACTTGAGGATTACGTCGAACGAATCCTTTTCTTCTGCTGCAGGAGCAGCTCCGCCAGCCACAACAGCCACGGGAGCAGCAGCGCTAACGCCCCATTTTTCTTCGAGCTCCTTTACCAGAGCCGCCGCGTCAACGACTGTAAGGCCGCTGAGCCATTCAATAACCTGATCTTTTGTGATGTCTGCCATTTTTATTTTCTCCTTTGAACTCTTAGCGCCTTTCACAAGGCATTTAAGAGAAATTCTCCTCCTAAGATGTTCGTTAGTTGTTTTTGGTTTGTCCGCAAAACCGCAGCAGAAGCGGTTCGCGGAATTTTAAAATTTTTTTCGGGCTTCCCGGCAGACCTTCCGATGAAAATCCGCCAAAGGCTTCAAGCCGCCCGACTAGCCGCATCGCGCGCCCGCAAAAGAAAGCAGAACGCCGCGACATTCTTTTTGCTACGCCTGTTCCGCAGCCGGGGCGTCTCCGCTTTCGAGCTTTTCCACGCGCATAAACACGACGCGAACCAGCTGGCTTGCGGGAGTGTTGATGAGCGAAAGCAGCTTTGCGCGCATTTCCGGAAGGGACGGAAGGCTGCCCAAGTGGATTACCTCCTCCTTCGATATAACTTTTTCGTCGAATATGCCGAGCTTTATTTCGGAGTTTTCGCGGGTCTTAAAGAATTCGGAAACGGCCTTCGCCACAGCCGCTGCATCGCTTCCGCCGCTTATCACGCCGGTAGGGCCGGCCAAAGCGGAGCTTATGTCGGGAAGATTAAGCTCCTTTGCAGCAATTTCCAATATGGAATTCTTGATTACATGATACTGCGCTCCAACAGCCGCCAATGCCGCGCGAAAAGCCGCGACGTCGGAAACCGTAACGCCCGTAAAATTAACCAAGAAGAGGAAGTCGGACGCGCTTAGGCGGTTGCGGGCTTCTTCTACGAGATATTTCTTTTCAGGTCTCATTGTGGTAAATCCTCTCTAGTTATTCGGCAACTTCGCTGAGGGCGATTTTAACGCCAGGGCTCATTGTTGAGCTGATTGTGACGGAGTTGATGAATTTGCCCTTGATGCTTTCCGGACGAGCGGCAGCCACGCTTGACAAAGCGGTTTTCGCATTTTCAACGAGCTTGTCTTCCGAGAAGCTGCGCTTGCCTACAACCACAGTCAAATTTGCGGTTTTATCCATTTTGTACTCCACGCGCCCCGCCTTGACTTCGTTTATCGCTGAAACGATATCGTCGGTGACGGTTCCGCTTTTCGGATTTGGCATCAAGCCGCGCGGACCAAGAACTCGGGCAACCTTGCGGACTTCCTTCATGGCGGAAGTTGTGGCAATAGCCACGTCGAAGTCCATCCATCCGCCCTCGACTTCTTTTATGAGGTCTTCCAAACCCGCCTTGTCGGCGCCTGCAGCCAATGCTTGGTCGGCGTGTTCGGTAAATACGACAACCCTTACTTTCTTGCCGCTGCCGTGCGGCAGGCGAACTGTGCCTCGCACCATCTGGGTGCTTTGCTTGGGATCTACGTTAAGCTTGAAGGAAACTTCGACGGTCTCGTCGAACTTTGCCTTGGGCATCGCGCAAAGCGCCTTTACGGCGTCCGCGAGGCTCTTGGGCGCGTCGCCCAAGTTTTCAAGCGCTTTCTTATATCTTTTGCTTCTTTTAACCATGACTTTTACTTTTGTCTCCTGCCAAAGCAGTGCGGTTTGTTTTTGTTCCCGGCGGGCCTGCGACCCGCAAGATAAATTGTTAATATCTTTTCTTGATAAAATCTGCCTAAAAAAATCAAATTTTTCAAACAGAAAAAAAGCTTTCCCCTTTAGACAACCCAACCCCCGATGAAACTTTTTTACATTCGGAGGCTGGAAATCCCTATAAAGCCGTTTGGGAGATTATCAGCCGACAATCTCTATTCCCATTGAACGCGCCGTGCCTTCTATTATGCGGCAGACAGCTTCGGGATTTGTCGCGTTAAGGTCTTTTTCCTTTATTTTGGCAATCTCCCTTATCTGAGCCTTGGTCACTTTGCCGACTTTATCCACATTCGGCTTTGCGCTAGCGGTCGCAATCTTCGCGGCTTTCTTGAGAAGAACGGCGGCGGGCGGAGATTTTAAGACGAACGTAAAGGACTTATCCTGATAAACAGATATAACAACGGGCAAAATCATGCCCGCCTGGTCCTTCGTGCGCGCATTGAACTCTTTGCAGAAGCCCATAATGTTCACGCCTGCAGCACCGAGCGCCGGCCCAACCGGAGGCGCGGGATTCGCCGCCCCTGCGGGAAGCTGCAATTTGATTTCTTTTACTACTTTCTTTGCCATTTCAGTTCTCTTTTCTTATAAGAATTTTTACTACTTTTTGAGGCTGTGCGTAAAAATGTTTTCTGTTTGCCAACAAGCCCGCCCCGCTCTTATTGGTTCTCGTCCGCGCGGCTTACCTGCCAGTATTCTAGTTCGACCGGCGTAAAACGGCCAAATATCGACACGCTCACTTTTAATTTTCCGCGCTCGGGATCCACTTCGTCTATTCTGCCGGTAAGGCTTAGGAAAGGCCCGTCGTTTATCTTCACTTCTTCGCCCACTTCAAAGTTCACCTTGGGCTTCTCGGAATTCTCGCCTTGCGACATCTGCTGGAATATGCGGTCAATCTCCGCCTTTTTAAGCGGTGTGGGCCTGTCGCCGCCCATAAAATTTATTACGCCGTTTACCGCGCGGATCATATACCACGGCTTTTCAAGAAAATTCTCATCCTCGTCGTAAAGCTTTACCTTGACGAATATATAACCGGGATAAAGCTTGCGCTTGCGAGTTGTCTTTTTATTATTTTTTACTTCGGACACTAGCTCCGTGGGCATAAGTATATCGTCCTTATTGATATACTCGCCCATATCTTCTATGTCTATCGTGCGCTTTAACGCGTCGACAGCTTTCTGCTCCATATTGGAACGAGTCTGAACGGCGTACCATTTGCGCAAGTCTTTTTGCTCCAAATCCATAATTATTTACTTTCCGCCTTTTACAAGCCAAGTTAACAAGTCTACAACATTGTATATGGCAAAATCCGCCAAGCTCACATATATGCCCAGCAATGTTATAGCCACAAATACAACCAATGTGTAACTGCGCAATTCCTGACGCGTCGGCCAAGATGCCTTTTTTAGTTCTACCATCGTCTCGTGGTAGAATTCTCTTACTTTGCGGAATGGATTTGTCATTGTATTTTTACGGCATTCGTCGCCGCCGACGGTTTTCTTAGACAATTTTGCATCGAGCCGATTTCAGCCCGACGGAAAGAACAGCAGGGGAGGAGGGACTCGAACCCCCAACAGACGGTTTTGGAGACCGCTGCTCTACCAATTGAACTACTCCCCTAATGGAAATTGTTCCTGCGCCAACCCGATTTGAACGTTCCGCTCCCTGAAAGGACGGCACGAACATATCGCGCGCCCGAATCAAACCCGGCTCTTGTGTTTTTAGAATTTTGACATTCCCAGAACGCATAAAGCCGATTAGACTTTCAAAAAGCACGCCCCCAACGGGAGACGCGAAAGCCAGAAGAGCATTTCTTACTCTTCCGGCCCGCTAAAAATTGCTCAATTAAGCAATGATTTCGGAGATACGGCCAGCACCGATTGTGCGACCGCCTTCGCGGATTGCGAAACGCTGTCCCTTTTCCATAGCGATCGGCTTCTGCAGCTCGATTTCAATGGAGAGGTTGTCGCCCGGCATAACCATCTCGACGCCTTCGGGGAGTTTGCAAACACCCGTAACGTCGGCAGTGCCGAAGAAGAACTGGGGACGATAGTTTGTGAAGAACGGAGTGTGGCGGCCGCCTTCATCCTTGGTCAAAACGTAAATTTCAGCCTTGGCCTGCTTGTGGGGAGTAATAGAACCCGGCTTTGCCAAAACTTGTCCGCGAACGACGTCGTCCTTTTCAATACCGCGCAAGAGCAAGCCGACATTGTCGCCAGCCTGTCCCTGTTCGAGAAGCTTGCGGAACATTTCAACGCCGGTTACGGTTGTTTTTCTTGTTTCTCCCAAGCCGACGATTTCAACTTCGTCGCCTACCTTGACAACGCCGCGTTCGATACGGCCGGTTGCAACGGTACCGCGTCCGGTGATGGAGAATACGTCTTCAACGCTCATCATGAAAGGCTTGTCGATAGGACGTTCCGGTTCCGGAATTTCCGTGTCGATAGCATCCATCAACTGGTTGATGCTGTTTACGCCAAATTCTGTGCCTTCAAGAGCTCCGAGAGCTGAACCGCGGATAATCTTGATTTCGTCACCCTTGTACTGGTACTTGTTGAGGAGGTCGCGAACTTCCATTTCAACGAGTTCGAGAAGTTCAGGGTCGTCGAGCAAGTCGCACTTGTTCAAGAATACGACAATCTGGGGAACGCCCACCTGGCGAGCCAAAAGGATGTGTTCGCGGGTCTGGGGCATCGGACCGTCGGCAGCGCTGACTACGAGAATTGCGCCGTCCATCTGAGCGGCACCCGTAATCATGTTCTTAACGAAGTCTGCGTGTCCGGGGCAGTCGACGTGCGCATAGTGGCGCGTGGGAGTTTCGTACTCTACGTGCGCTACTGCAATTGTAACAGTCTTGGTGGAGTCACGAACAGTGCCGCCCTTTGCGATGTCCTGATAGGACTTAAATTGAGCCAGGCCCTTGTCCGACTGAACCTTCAAGATTGCGGTCGTGAGTGTAGTTTTACCGTGGTCGATGTGACCAATAGTACCTACGTTTACATGTGGTTTCGTTCTGACGAATGATTCTTTCGACATGGTTCTTTCGGTTTCTTTTTTTAGGTTTTATTGATGACTTTTCATGCCGAGCCCCAGAGCGGATTTGAACCGCCGACCCCGTCCTTACCAAGGACGTGCTCTGCCAGCTGAGCTACCGGGGCGACACATGAAAAGCCGCCAGTTGTCTGGCGTTTTTAATTGAAAGGGGCTAAAGATGCAGACTTATATCTTTTTCGTCAACATTTTTTTTTAACTTTTTTATTCCCCAAAGCTCCTTTTCCCATGCAATTCTCAAAAAAAACATGCCAAACCAACCCAAGTTTAATATATAACTATTTGAAATACAGCATATTAAAACTAAATCTATAAATTCTGGGAAGGCACGAGCGACGGGGCAAAAGAAGGTTCGCTTTTTTTGGGAGCTTTTTCAGCCGGAATCGCGGGATTATCGTCTATTTTGCCGCCGTGAATTTTTTCAGCCTCGCTCTTTGAAACCGCTGAGAGTTCAAATTCCCTTATTTCCTCGTAGTTTTTCGGAATCGGAACCCCCTTGTTAAAAGCCAGCGCTATTACTTCGTCGGCATTCTTGCCGTCGAGGCGCTTTGCCAAATCCAAATGGGTTTCGCCTTTCTTCTGGGATTCGTACATCAAAAGCGCTATCGCCTCTGAAAATTTCGACTGTTTTTCCACATCCAGCGACACCATTATTTCTCCCATTGTGCGGCTGAACGACTCTTTGGAAGATCCGTCTATGATTCTTGTATTTGAGCGTATATTTGGAGCCATTCTGCGCGAAAGCGCAATTACTTCGTCGGCATTTTTGCCGTCGAGCATATTTTTTATTCTGGCCGGCTCGGTTAAATCAGGATTCTGCATTCCGGCAACGCCTATGGTCGCAAGCGCCGCGGCAAACTGCTTCTGCATTGAATCGTCCAAATTCATCATTATGTTCATTATTGTCTTCTGCATCGTGTCTTCGTCGGTGCAGTCTATGCGCAGTTTTGAAGCTTCGACGGCGACGAGGGCGGTCGAAAATAAAGCCATAATCAAATAAAATGCCGCTTTTTTCATAGATTTACCGATTTATTGCATATTTTCAAAGCCGGCGCAACTTTTAAATGCCAAGCACAGGCAAACGAAAAATTTTATCGTCAAAAGGGCAAAATAATTTATTTGCGTTTTTCGACAGAATCCCTAACGGTTTCCATAAATTACCCTGCAAATATGAAAAACGCAATACCGGCAATAATCCTATCCCTGTTTTTTTCAACAACCTCAATGGCTTTGCATTTCGTCACAAGCGTTGACTCTCCCTCCAAAGCCTCCCTCTCAAAAACGGACTGGGTATCCGATACTACCGAAAACGCCGTAAAACTCAGAGGCAAGCCCTCAAGAAACGACTCCGTGTGCTTCAGATGCTATGAGGGCGATTTCATAATCGACTCAAACCTAGACGCCCGCTCCATATCTTTCTACGAGCAAGCTTTTGTAATTGCGGAAAACAAGAAAATAAACTCGCTTAGGGGCGGGCTTACTTTTGTTATATCGAGCAATCCAAACCACACAAACCTCCTCCACCTTAAACGCTCGGAAATGAACGTAAACGGATCGGTATTCAATTCGCCAACTTCCGGCAATAAACGCATAGGGATGAACCGCATAAGATTGGAGGACTCAAAATTTTCCGCATCAGGAACTATGGACTTCACAATAACTTCTTCAATATTTGAACCCACTGCGGGGCGTTCCGGAGTATGCGTGGAGCTTGTTGGAGATTCAATCTTTAAGCTGAAAGGCGATCTGCTTGTCGATTCTCTGCTTGAGGAAAATAAAAATCTGCTGTTTAGAATCTCTTTTGAAGAACGCGGCGGCAAAATGCCCAAGATGGTTGTCGATAGGGCGGTAATTGGTGGGGTCGATTTAAAAGTCGCAATAAACGGAGACCTCAAGAAAGGCCGCTACACCATCTTAGAATCTACAGGCAAAAAGCCGATAGAAGGAACATTGCGCTCCGTCACGCTAAACGACAAGCCGGTTCAGCTGGACGCTCCTACCGCGCTGAAAGACAAAACCATAACAATATCAATAGGCGCCGCCGACAATAGGACAAAAAACGACATAATAGTCACAGTGCAGTAAGCTGCCGGGAACCTCGGCAAACCAAAGCTTGGAACTCCCCTTTTGCGGGACTGCATGAAAGCCATGCCGCCGGAAACCTCGGCAAGCCAAAGCTTGGAACCAAACCGGTTTCAATAAAACGCTTGACACCATTTTTTGGAAATACATTATATATAAGTGATAATTGAATACTCCGACTTAAAAGAGTGGGTTGTTTTACCCGCTTTTTTTTGTCAATACGCGCATTGGATTAATATCTGCGCGCGGATACAATATATTAACATACAATAAGGCACGACATATGAGCAACAGCAGTGAAATCTTGGCAATCCTGGAATATATGGAAAAAGAGAAGCAGATAAGCCGCCAGGAGATGATAGAATCAATTTCATCGGCTATAAAAAACGCCGCCGCCAAAGGCTCTCAAACGGGCTATAATTTAAAAATAGACATTAATCCGCGCACAGGCGCATTGAAAGCGTGGGCGCTGCTCACTGTAACCGACAGCGTAGCCGACCCAGCCACGCAAATACATATAGACAAAGCCAGACTCTACAAGCCGGATCCGCAAATAGGCGACGTAATAGAAAGAGAAATGGATTTGTCGAACCTCGGGCGAATCGCCGCAAAGAACGTGTACCAAAGCATAATACAAAAAGTGCGCGTAATAGAAAAAGACAGAGTTTACGACGAATATAAAAATTCCGTAGGCGACATAGTTTCAGGAATTGTCCGCCGCCGCGAAAAAGGCACGGTAATAGTAGACATAGGCAAGACGGAAGCCCTTCTTCCCAAGCGCGAATCAATAATGGGCGAAGACTACGCCCCGGGAGAACGCATACGCTGCCTTCTGCTGGAAATAGACAATACGCCGCGCGGGCCGGAAGTTATATTGAGCAGGGCAAGCTACAAATTCGTCCGGAAATTATTTGAACTTGAAGTTGCGGAAATAAGCGACGGCTCGGTGAAAATAGAAGCCATGGCCCGCGAACCAGGATACCGCACAAAAATAGCCGTCAGCAGCTCCGACCCCAGGATAGACCCGGTCGGAGCGTGTGTCGGCGCGGGGGGATCGCGCGTAAAGAGCATAGTCAGAGAGTTGGGCGGAGAAAAAATAGACGTCATAAAATATTCCCCGGACCCCAAAACGCTGCTCGAGGAATGCATAAAGCCCGCAGTGGCAAAGAATGTCCACATAGACGCCGCCGAAAAGAAAATAACTTTCGAAGTTTCTGAAGCCGACTTGTCGATAGTAATAGGCAAGAGAGGCTCAAATGCAAAATTGACGTCGCGCCTCCTTGGCTGGAAACTAGACATAGCCAAAGAGATGTCGGGAGAAATCGGAATAGAACAGAAAGTGGCGCAGGCGGCGGGCAGCTTGACGCAAATATTGCCGCAGCTTACGGACGAGCAGGCTGCAATTCTCGCCAATAACGGAATTAACAGCTCTGAAGCCTTCGAAGGCGTTGAAATAGAAGATCTGGTAGAGATGGGATTCAGCCGGGAAAACGCCGAGCTGATCCTCCGCCGCGTAAACGAATACCAACAATAAACAGCGCGCAAAAACCACGCGGAAAAATTTAGAAACAAAAGGCGTCTATGAGTATAAGAATCCACGCATTGGCAAAAGAGCTTAATGTAACGAGCAAAGAGCTGATTGATTTTATCAACCGGCGCCAGGACAAGTACGGTCTTGAAATAAAGACTCCGTCCAACGCAATAGCCCCAATTTACGCCGAGGCCATTACAAACGACTTTTCCGCAATGCGAGAATCCGCCGAAACCGCTGCAAACACGGCGCCTGAGGCAAAAGAGCCGGAACCTAAGGCTGAAGCCCCGAAACCGCAAAAAGTCGTTAAATCTGCGGAAGATGTGGAACGCCAAAAAGCGGCGGAAGACAAAGCCGCAGAAGATTCGAAGGCAAAACCGGTTGTTGAGGAGCCCAAAAGCGTCCAACCGGCAAAACCCGCTCCCGAAAAAAAATCTCCCGCGCCAATGGTTCCCCCTTCAGTGAACCGCCCGGCTCCTGTGGTGCCGCCGATTCCGTCTCCTGCGCGCCCTAAAATTTCGATGCCGTCGGTCGCCCCGGCAAAGCCAAAGCCCGACACTCAAAAACAGCCCGAAGTTATCGTGCGCATGGAGCCTAAGCGCAGTTCTCCCGCGCCAGTTCCGCCTGTTAGACCCGCACCGGCAGTGCCTCCACAGGCCGCGCGCCCGGCGCCGGCAGTTCCGCCTGTCAACCGCATGCCGGCTCCAATGGTTCCGCCGATTGCGGCAAGGCAGCATATCCCTGCGTCGCCAAATCAGCCGCCTTCTTCAGCCCAAGCCCCAACCCCGGCAGATGGAAAGAAAAAAGTAATCCAGGTAAAACCGCCTATTATAGTAAGGGATTTTGCTAAGTCGATAGACGTAAAGCCGTTTAGGCTGATATCTGAACTTATGGACATGGGGATTTTCGCCTCCATGAACCAATCGATAGAGGAAAATGTTGCCACGCGCATAGCAGAACGCCACGGATTTGAGCTGGATATCCGCCACCGCGGCGAGCAGCAACAACAACAGCTGGCTGCGGCTGCGGCAAAGCGCGAGATGGCGCGCCAAATACAGGACGACATAAAAAATTATGTCGAACGCCCGCCTATTGTCTGCATTTTGGGTCACGTCGACCACGGGAAAACAACGCTTTTGGATACAATCCGCAACACAAACGTAGTGGCTGGAGAGGCAGGCGGAATAACCCAGCACACGGCGGCCTACCAAGTGGAATATAATGGCAAGAAAATAACGTTTCTCGATACGCCCGGACACGCAGCTTTTTCAAAGATGCGCGAGCGCGGCGCAAATGTCACCGACATAGCCATACTGGTCGTTGCAGCAGACGACGGATTTATGCCGCAAACCGACGAGGCTCTCGCATTCGCCCAAAAAGCCGGAGTGCCTGTCGTTGTCGCTATAAATAAAATGGATTCCCGAGGCGCCAATATAGACCGCGTGAAACAACAAATGCAAAAGCGCGGGATAGCTCCGGAAGACTGGGGAGGAGAAACTCTTTGCACCCCGATATCAGCGCTAAAGAATGAAAATATCGACAAGCTGCTCGAGCTTGTCCTCTTGCAGGCTGAAATGATGGAACTTAAGGCAAACCCGAAAGGGCGGGTCGAAGGTGTAATAATAGAGAGCCAAATAGAACCCGGAAGAGGCGCCACATCAACTGTAATAGTCAACTCCGGAACGCTCAAAAATGGAGACGTTTTAATTTGCGGAGAAAACTGGTGCAAGGTTCGCGCCCTATTGGACGACAAAAACAAGAGGCTGGACAAAGCGCCGCCGTCCACTCCCGCCGTTGTAATGGGCTGGTCCGGAGCTCCGGAAGCCGGAGACGAATTTAAAAAGGTGGAAAACGACCGCACTGCCCGCCGAATGGCCGAAGAAGCCGTACAAGAGCGCAAGAAGCTTGCCGCCCAGGAAATGGCGCCAAAGCCGACGAATCTTGAGGAATTGATGGCGGCAATAGAGAATAAAGACCAAAAAGTCTTTAAATGCATTGTAAAAAGCGACGTATCCGGAACAGTCGAAGCGCTTGTTGCATGCCTTAAGGATATTAAAAGCGATAAAGTGTCGCTTGAAGTAATCGGGCACGGAGTCGGTCAAATTACAAAGAACGACGTCGATTTTGCGGCAACAGCCGGAGCTTCGATAGTCGCCTTCAACGTCAAGCAGGAAAACGGAGTTGCCGGGGCGGCGAAACACAAGGGAGTTGAATTTATAACCCATAATATCATCTACGAGCTGATAAACCAAGTCCGCGACGCCATGAAAAACTTGCTTGATCCGGAATTGCGAGAAAACAAACTGGGAGCAGCAGAAGTAAGGGCGCTATTCAATATAGCCAAGGGCGGTAAAGTCGCAGGCTGCATGGTCACTGAAGGCATTATAAAACGCGACAAATTCGCCAGAGTCTTCCGCAAGGGCAAAGAAATATCAAAAGGCAGGATTAGCGAAATTAAACGCTTTAAGGACGACGTCACTGAAGTCCGCGCCGGATACGAATGCGGCATCACCCTCAACAACTTTGCTGATTTTGAACCTTCCGACATAATAGAATGCTTTGAGATTCTCGAAATACGCCCGGATCTTTAATCCGTAGCGCGATTCATTCCCAAGGCAAATTTTCCGATAACATTTACAAGCCGGAATAGAAATATGGGCCAAAGAAAAATTAGAGTGGGCGAACTCATTTTGCGCCAGCTGAGCGAGGCTTTACACAGCCGTTGGCGGGCGGAAAGCGTTTCGATTACCCTTACTGAAGTCGACATATCGCCAGACTTGCGCAAGGCCAGAGTTTATTATTCGGCCGTCGGCGGACGCGAGTCGGTTGCTAAAGCCGGTAAACTATTAATGTCGCTGCGCGGGGAACTGCGACGCATGCTCGGCAAAGAAGTCGTTTTAAAATACACTCCGGAGTTGCAGTTCATATACGACCCGTCGGTAGAACGCGGAATGCATCTTCTATCTGTTATGGATGAAATTGCCGCAAGCGAATGCGAAAACGATTGCGGCGGTGCACAAGGCGCCGCCGGCGAAAAGGAAAAGTAAAAATGGCGCAATTTTTCCCCGAACTAAAAGAAGATTTTAAAAGACTGTTAAAGGCCGCTGCGGGGAAAAAAATCGCCGTGGCTGGGCATATGCGCCCCGACGGAGACTGCATTTCCAGCCAATTTGCGCTTGCCGATATATTAAGAGAATGCGGAGCCGAAGAAGTTGTATGCCTAAACCAGAATCCCCTGCCGTACTTGTACGAGCATTTTGCGTACGGCTCCAAGCTGCAAAGCGCAGCGGAATTCTGCGACGATTCGTTTGAAATAGTGACTGTAGACTGCGCAGACTACAAACGCACCAATCTAGAACTTTGTTCGCGCTTTCCATCGCCGCTTGGCTGCATAGACCACCACGCGACAAACAACACCTACGCAAAAATAAATATTATAGACACCCGCGCAAGCGCCACCGCCGAACTCATAGCAGGCATGGCCTTTGACGCCGGGCTCAAAATATCCAAGGAAAATGCAAACCGCCTTTATATGGGCATCGTAATGGATACCAGACAGTTCACAACAAGCTCTGTCCGCACGCAGACATTCGAAGTTGCGACAGCCCTTGTAAAAAGCGGAGCAGACGCCGCATGGGTCGCCGTGGAGCTGTACCAGCGCGAACGGTTTGAAAAAATGAAGCTTTTGGCGCTCTATCTGCAAAGTATGACTATGCACTTTGACGGGCGGGTATGCGTAGGAGTTCTTCCCGCGGACGCATACACAAGCACTGGCGCGGAAAAAGCTGACAGCGACGGGCTGGTGGACTATGCTCGCGCCGTAAACGGCGTTGAAATAGCCGTTCTCCTGGAAGCCCTGCCCAACGGGGTGAAAGGAAGCCTTCGCGGAAAAGGCCCGCAATATATGGTAAACGACCTCGCAGCAAAATTCGGGGGCGGAGGGCATATGGCGGCGGCGGGATTCACCGCCGAGGGATACGACCTAAACACTCTATACCCAAAAATGCTCTCCCTAATAGAGGAACATCTGCTCAATTTAGACAAACTCAACAGTAAAATTTAAATGGAAAAACCGTCGTCAGAATTTGAAGGAATATTGCTAATAGACAAAGACAGCGGATGCACTTCGCACGATGTTGTCGACAAAGTAAGGCGCTGCTTAAAGATGCGCTCCGTGGGGCACGCCGGCACGCTCGACCCGCTGGCGACCGGATTGCTTGTGATACTCGTTGGCAGAGCAACTAAAGTTTCCCAATACCTCATGAGCCTCGACAAAGTTTACGAGGGAGAATTTGAACTAGGCAAAGAAACTAATTCGCACGACCGCGACGGGGATGTTGTTGCCGAACTGCCCGTTCCGGAAGCTCTCGACGAAGACTCGCTGAGAAAGCAAATGGCCGGATTTATAGGAGACCAATACCAGACGCCTCCAATGTTCTCCGCAAAAAAGGTAAACGGCGTTGCCCTTTACAAGCTCGCGCGGCAGGGCCAAGAAATTCCAAGGGAACCGCGCTTCATCCACATATCTTCCTTCGACCTGCTTTCCTTCGACAAACCAAAGGCTAAATTTAGGCTCTCATGCAGCAAGGGAACATATGTGCGAACGGTTTGCAATGACCTGGGGAAACGCATAGGATGCGGCGCCTATATGACGAGCCTCCGCAGAATATCCAGCGATAAATTTAACGTCGCCAACGCCATAACCATAGAGCAGCTTTCGAATATGAATCCGTCGGCAATCAAGAAGATATTGATTCCGGTGGCGAGCGCGGTGCCAAGTTTTGCGCTTTAATGCGATGAAAAGCATCCTAACAGACTTGGACAGCCTAAAAGCCTGCAAGCGGCCTTGCGTCTTGGCGATAGGGATGTTCGACGGGCTACACCGCGGGCACTTGCGCGTCATAGAAACTGCGTCTGAAATAGCCGGGAAAAAACATGCCCTTACATGCGTCCTAACATTCGCCCCCCATCCGTCAAAAGTCGTAGATATGGGAAGAACGCCGGTAAAAATGCTATTCCCCCCCGAAATACGCGCCCGCATGTTTGAGGACGCAGGGGCAAAAAAAGTTTTTGTAAAGAAATTCGACAAAACGTTCGGAGCAATGACTCCGGAAAGTTTTGGACGCTTCCTAAAGGAAAAGTTCCCAAAATTGCGCGCAATAGTGACCGGTTCAAACTTCGTGTTTGGCAAAGGCGCATCTGGCAATCCTAAAACTCTCGCTAAAATGGCGGAGGAAAACGGTTGGGAATACCGCTCTGTAGGAGGAGTTGCACAGGGCGGGCGATGCATAAGCTCAACGCGCCTGCGCGACGCTGTCATAAAAGGAGATATGGCGTTGTACAAGAAATTGTCCGGAGAAAATTACACGGCAACCGGCACAACTAAAACAGGCAAGCGGCTGGGGCGAAAGATAGGGTTTCCCACAATAAACCTCCCGTGGGATCCCGAATGCAAGCCTCCTTTCGGAGTGTATGCGGCGATTCTCGAATGCGCCGGCGCTACATATGAAGGCGTCGCAAATTATGGGACCTCCCCAACTGTAGGCAAAACCGAGCCTTTAGTGGAAACGCATTTATTTGCAAAAAATGTCCCATTTGGGGCGCGCAGAAGGACAAAAGTGCGCTTTCTAAAACTTTTGCGCCCGCAAAAGAAGTTTTCAAACTTGCAGCAATTAAAACAGCAAATTGAAAAAGACGCTAATGAGGCAAAATCCTTCTTTGCAAAGGAAAACGGAAAACTTCGGCAATCACGCAAAGGAGCGCAATAGCAAAAAAACTCCCGCGCGTTTAATGCGCCTTGTCAAAATCGCGCATTATTTTTCGGGTGTTTTACCATATCTCCCGCAAAAATCCCCTGCCCTGACACATACCTGCAGGATTCCGGAAGTATTTTGATTTTCAGCTAAAAATCCAACTTGGCCGCAAAAGCCCGCAAACCTCTTTCAAGTCTGGCGGGCAACTTTGGAGCTCTTACAAAGAATATCGGAGCCTTTCCCCACTAGAACTAATTGCCGGCGTCATTTGCGCGGGAAATGCCTCCCGGAAAAACCGGAACGCCCGCCGCTGCGAAATTTCGCAAAATTTTTAAAAGGTTTTTTGTTTTTTGCCTGCGTTTTTGAATGCGCGCTTCCATGCTGGCGCAACAGCATTTCGCGCTGTGCTCTGCGTTCCGCCAAGCCTTTATTTACCTCTATAGGAGTTCCGTCGGGAAGAATCTCCGCGCAATACATTGCGCATCCCATTGTCATCGGCAGAGGAATGAAATCCTGGACTTGTTGGACATTCCATTTAGATTTCGCGAGATAGTCGTCGACAACCTGCATTTGCTCGCGCGTGCATCCCGGAAAATTTGAGATGAAATAAGGAACCATATATTGCTTTTTCCCCGTTTTTGCGTTCACGCGGTCGAAGATTTTTCTGAAAGCCTCAAACTCGCCTTCCTTGCCTTTCCGCATCATGCGCAATACGCCTGCGTCCAAATGCTCAGGAGCAACGCTAATTTGTCCGGATACATTTTCGGCGATAATTTTTTCGGTTAGCTTCGGCTGCTTGAGCGCCAAATCGAGGCGGATTCCAGAGTTTATAAAAACGTGCTTTACGCGCGGAATTTTTTTTATCTTGTCGAGCAACTCAATCAAAGGCTTTTCGTCCGCGACATAGTTTGGACAAAACGCCGGAAATATGCATGAATACCTGCGGCACTTCTTGCAGAGTTCGGGATTGCGCGGGTGGTGGCTGTATATATTGCCGGCAGCACCGCCAACATCGCTTACCGTACCGTGGAAAAAAGCCTGCCCGGAAAGCTTTTCAACAGCCCCAACAACGCTTTCAGGAGACCTGGATACCAAATTCCTGCCCTGGTGCAACCCCAGGCCGCAAAAAGCGCAGCCGCCCGGGCATCCCCTAACCACCGTAATGGAATCCTTTATCATTTCCCACGCCGGAATCTTTTTTCCGCAATAACTCCAATGGGGAAGCCCCGTAAAATCCAGTTCGCTAAAGTGGTCGAATTGTTCCGACGTCATCGGCGGGCGCGGAGGCTCCACAAGCAGTATTCTGCCGTTTGTGCGCTGGATTAGGCGCTTGCCGCACCAAGGGTTCATTTGCGCTTCCATCTCCACGGTTTGGCGCATTATAGCGGATTTTTCCGAGCATACCTGTTCGTAGGAGGGAAGTTCCGCGCAAGATTCGCCGCAAACGAACTCCGAAGATTCCCGCCCGCCCAAATATCTGCATGTGCCGCGTATTCCGCTTAGGGAATCTCCGTTTCTTAAGCGGCTGAAAATTTCAAGCATCGTAATTTCGCCGAGTCCGTAGCATAGCAAATCCGCCTTAGAATCCACAAGTATGGAAGGGCGCATTTTATCCTGCCAATAATCGTAGTGGGCAACCCTGCGCAAACTTGCCTCAACACCCCCGATAATGACTTTTATCCCCGGAAACGCCCTGCGCGCAAGCTGGCTGTAAACGACGCACGCATGCGGCGGACATAGGCCGGGTTTCCCATCTGGCGAATACATATCTTCGCGGCGCAGCCTCCGGCCGGCAGTGTAAATCTTTAGCATCGAATCCATATTTCCGCTGGAAATTCCGCATCCCAAGGCGGGGCGACCGAATATTTTCAGGCTGTCCGGATTGCGCCAATCGGGCTGGGCTATTATACCGACGCGGAATCCGGCGTCGAGCAGGATCCGCGCAATCAGCGGCGGACCGAATGTCGGATGGTCGACATAAGCGTCCCCGGAAATTATTAAAATGTCTATTGCGTCCCATCCCCGGGCAGACATTTCTTCCCGGGTTGCTGGTACGAATTTTAACAAGTCGGCTTTAACCATCGTTGCGCGCGTATTTTGGCAAAGAATTTTAACGATTGCCGCCAGTTGTAAAACCTTTTCTTAAAAAAACAGATTTTGGACTTGACGTGGTTTTCTGCGAAAAATATGATGATTGTTCTATGAAAACGAAATACATTGCGGCTTCAATTGCCGCTTCTGCATTGATGTTTCTTGCATGGGGGTGCATGGAACTTTCCACAACGGAAACCGTAAAGCCAATAAAAGCGGTAACAAAAGAAAATACAACATGGGGATTCGGGAAAAAAGATTCTTCAATAATAAAATTGGTTGCCGGAGCGTCGGTTTCGGACGACGGCAAGATTTTGTCGATTTCCGATAAAGTCCATAATTCGGGATATATAAACCGCGCCCATACAAAAGAGGGCGTGCTTAAGCCCGACACGGACTATTTTATAAAACTTAAAGCCAAAGTCGAAGGGGAACAATCGGACAAAAACTTTCTGCACATAATTGTCCGCGACTTGGGAACAGTATTTCCGGACGGGGATTTGGAGCGCATAAACGTTTATCCGAACCTGCAGGCGGAGGAAGTCAAACTTAAATTCCGCACTCCTAAAACGCCTACGCGCTACGTTCTGCATTTTATATCGCACGGCAAAATTAAAGCCGAAATCGCAGACTTTTCAATTTCGCTGGGAAACGGAGAAGATTTTTATCCCGCTATGCCCAATGCACCGCGCTACGGCGGCGATTTAGGCAAGCTTCCCACCGGCTGCCCAGACTTTGATATAGACGCGCCTAAACCGGCAAAAGACATTGTCGTAAACGCGGCGGACTTCGGCCTAAACGAGCAGGCTGAAAACTGCGCAACAATAATAAACAACGCAATAGCCCATTGCAAAAAGGTCGGGGCGTCCAAGCTGGTTCTGCCAAAGGGAAAATACAAAATCTACCAGGAAGAAGGAATCGTCTTTGATTCGTTTACCGACTTCACGTTCGACGGCGGCGGATCCACGCTCGTGTTCCGCAAGGATAAAGGCGCTTGCAATATGCGCATCAAAGATTGCGTAAGAACCGTATTCTGCAATTTTAACATGGATTGGGACTGGGATACTGAACCGCTCGCAGGCATTGTAAAACTCGTCGATAAAAAAGTATCTTCGGAAAAAGGGAAATCGTACTTTGAGTTCAAATTTACAGAGTATGATAAACATCCGCTCTATAATAAAAAAATCGATGTCATCAATTTGTCGTGCTACGATCCCATCCTAAAAGCCGTCGGATACGAAGGCGGAAGAGGGCTCTCGTTCGGGGCGCTTGGCCCGAACAATCCGCGCCCAAAAACGGAATGGACATCTCCCAACACTCTCCGCGTCTATGACGACAACACCCGCAAAATCGAAAGCTATGAAACAGGCCTGTTGTTCAGAATGCAACACTACTACTACGGATTGGGCGGCATCGCCCTAGTAAACAACAAGCATCAAACTTTAAAGAATATCAACATATATTCCTGCAAGGGACATGCGCTTGTCAGCGACGGGCAGCAACAATATTTCCAGCTGGACAACGTCAATATAGTAGCCCCCCAAGGGATGGGACCGCGCCCCATAACATGCACCGCAGACCACTTCCATTTTGCTAGGTCGCGCGGATTCTTTAAGATGCAAAACTGCGAATTCTCCCTGGGAGCGGACGACTGCATAAATATCCACGACTGCTCCGGTTTCGGCATAAGGCACGACGACTACACTATTCTAATCAACAGCAAGCGCGACGCAAGCTGCCATCCGGGAGATCCTGTTGAGTTGCGCCATAGCGACTATTCAAAAACAAACTACAAATCCAAGGTTAAGTCAAACATCGTAAAAGACGGAATCCGCTATATAACGTTTGAAGACAAACTTCCCGCGCAAACGACGAAAGGCTTTGTAATTTTCAATTTGCGCTACGATTCTTCAAACATACTCATTCGCAATTGCTACTTCCATTCAAACCGCGCTCGCGGGCTGCTGATTCTTACAAGCAACGTAACGATAGAAGATTGCCGCTTCTACCATAACGAAATGGGCGCGCTCAAGTTTGAGACCGGATACACAATGAATATATGGTGCGAAGGCTATGGAGTAAACAATGTGGTTGTGCGCAACTGCAAGTTCGACACGTCAAATCCGCTCGGAGTCAAAAACCAAGGGAAAGAGCGCGACATATTTATGGGCGTATACCTCGGACGAGACCCGTCAACGGAACAAACATTGTATCCGATTATATCCAATATCCTCTTTGAAAACAACACATTCAAGGATACTTTCGGGCTGGTATCGTTCATAGCGTCATCCGGCAACGTGATTTTTAAAGACAACCGCTTTGAGAATCCCACTCCGAGAAAGAATCCGCTGCCTTACCGCGGCGCGTTCTTTGTGACAAGCTCCTCCAACACAAAAATAGTGAACAATACTTATGTAAAGTCGCCCAATGTTCCCAATCCGGGCGTATATACCGACGACAATGTAAGCAATATCATAGTCGCCGGCAATAAGGTTGTGGAAGAATAGAGCCAGGCATATAACAAAAAAAAGGACGCAAAGAATAAATAAAGCTTTGCGTTCTTTTTTTCTATTGGTTGGAAACGGTAGAGGGCTTTTTCAAACTGTCCCGAGAAAATTCATGCGCCATACGGATTTCAACAAGCTTATAATTTTGGCAAGAAAGCATCTTTATAAATATATGAATCCGCCAAACTCTCAGATTAAATTCAAAAAAATCTGGAACTGCATTTTATATTGCATTTCAAAACTAAAGTAAGAAAACGTAAGCGCGGCTAAATAATAATAACTGCATAAAAAACGCTTTTTTCATTTTTTAATTTCCCTGGCGCAAATTTATCAAATATGTTTAGCGACATCACATCAATGCCGCTGATGCAATGGCGTCTGCACCAGTCTTATTGACTTTTCACCGACATTAAAACAATAAACATGTTTCTATATCCGGTGGCAAACGGAATTAGATTCCACTTCTTTGTTTCTGGTATATTGTAAAAGCAATGCCATTGCCCGAATCAAACCTGCGTTTGATGGCTACATCCAACACAGTGGAATTGCCCATAAGATTCTTTCCTCTTATCTTATTGAAGCAATTTTGCCTTGGGAAAAATGATAAAGCCAAGGACAATAAAATGTAAATCTTTCTCATTAATCCATCTTGTCATAATTGGATTTTTCCTTATTGAAATAGAATATCATTATACGCAGTTTCCGATTCCCCGCCTAAAAACGCAGCTTTCCATGAGGCGCATATTTTATTTGCGCATTAACAACATTATTTTTTCCATAATAGTTTTTCTTGAAAGAAAATGCGCTGCTTTTCAAATACAGGAATGCCATAGCTAAATACCTATATATTCTCCATCTATGCATAAATATTGCAGTATATAAAATTTGCACGATTGCCATGGGAAATACCCTAATTTTCTTTTTTTGGATATTGGCATCCGTATCCGGCTTAATTCTGCCGCATAGCCTTGCAAACAAAACGGCCTCTTGTATAATATCAAAATTAAGTCTACGCTGTTTGCGGAAACTCAGGCAAAAAATTGCTCCTAGTTTACAATTCATAAGAAGAGACAAATGATTCCGCTTTAAAGAAAAAATTTTCACATTTCGACGCAAAAAATGCGTTTAAACAGCATGAGTTTAAACGCAACAGCGGAAATCCGCGCAAAATGGATGCTTTGATGCTTGACGCCGATAATGCCCTACTTCAGCCTTCTATATGCGGCCAACGCAAACGCGAATGCGCCTAAAACAGACGCTACTGCCGCGGGCTCGGGAACCGCCGTTCCAACAAGCCAATATCCTCCGTTTACGGTGTCGGCTTCCCAGCGGAACGAGCCTTCTTCAAAGCCCTCCGCAAATATGCGCGACAAATCGTCTTCTTCCCTAAAGGAATCTACATGCAATAAATAATTTGAATAGTTTACCAGAGTCAACATTGCCTTCTCATCAAGATTGTTCGCCCAGCCGCCGCCTCTCTCAACAGTGAACTCGTCGAGCCAGAGCGAGCCGCCCTCGTTGAAGTTTACGACTAGCTCCGAACCGTCCGTAAAAGAAAACGCCTTTGCATGAGCGGCAGCGTAAAGGTCTATCGTCGAGGTGCCGCCACTAGAATAAAGCCATATTATGGTGGAGGCGATGGCTTCTTCCGAGCGCAAAACGAGTTTTCCGCCTATAAGCCGGAACCCGTCATCCACATACACGGAGTCTTTGCCCGTTGAAGATATGTCGAAGACCCCTCCGCTGAAGACCTGCACATTGCGGTATCCGCCGTCCTTTATATAAACCGAAGCGTCTTTGCCAACGTTTATCGTGCCGTAAATATTCATCGCGTGTGTGGATGCAGTCGCGGAAATCTTAAGATTACCATTCACGTTTAAGACGGCGTTCGTATCGACTTGGATATTTGGGTTTTCGGATGCTATTCCGCTATTTTTTGTATTTACGGAAACATTTGCCCCTTTGGCTATATTTAAAACGGAATTTTTTTCGATATTGGTTTTCCCAATATTGGCAGTTGCGGTTTCGCCAAAATTTACAATTATTGAATTATTGTCGTCGCCTTTAAGGGTGATTGAGTTGTATTTTACAACGCCGTCCGTTGAGACCGAAGTATTTAAAGCCCCATTTAAGTTTACCACGCTTCTTTCCGGGTATTCAGAGTTGTTTGCCCCAAAGAAATACAGGGCAAGCTCCGAGTTTAGCGTCGTACCGCTTTCAAAAGTCAAAATCTTATTGTTTGCGCCGGTGGAGTTTTCTTCGAGTTTGATATTTGCTCCCATATTGTAAGAGCTGCTTGCAGAATTTATAATGTTTATCGTTCCGCTGTCAAATATCATGGAGTTTTGCCCGAATGATTCGATACCCCGCAACGCAATCGTCGAGAAATAGCCGTCTTTTCCGTTGGAAGCAGTATCTATTGTAAGCACGGAGCCATCAGTCATGGATATGTGCTGGTTTGACGACTGCCAAAGAGAGCGGAACATCTGAACTGTTATATTCTGGTCCAAAACAAAATAATTTTCGCCGTCTGGAGTGGCGTAACTGCTATATGGATTGAGGTCGGTTGTTGGAGACACTGTAATGCCGGCTTTGGAAAAATACGAAGGGTTGTCTTTCGTCCCCGACCACCACCAAAGTTCAGCGTTTGCCGAAACAGTTAAAATTGTAAACGAAAATAAATTAACAAAAATTGTCTTCCACATAATATAATTGCTTTGTTGTTGTTAATATGTTGATAAATAATCATAAGCAACTGTCAAGTTCTTTTATCTATAATATTTTGCAGGCATGGCGAAAAAATCTGAAAACAGCCGGATTTGTTTTTAAAAAAAGATTGAAATAAACTAGCCGAATTGCAAAATTCCGCCCCAATATGATAGATGTAAAAATCTTAAGGGAAAATCCCGACAAGCTTAAGGCGAAAATCGCCCTAAAGAAATTTGACTGCGATATCGACGCAATTCTGGCTTTTGATACAGTGCGCCGCCAGGCGGTTTCGGACTTTGAGGCCGCGCGCGCCGCCCAAAATGCCGCCAGTAAAGCTATGGCGGAACTTCCCAAAGGCTCGGACGAATTTAAGGCTAAAGTCGTAGAGCTAAAAGCCGTATCTGCAAAAGTAAAGGAATTGCAGGCGGCGGCTGACGAGTGCGAGAAGAAATGGCGACAAATGCTGTTGACTATTCCCAATATGCCCGACGATTCCGTTCCAGTCGGAAAGACAGACAAAGACAATGTCACCGTATATACATGGGGAGATACCGAAAATATAAAGAATGCGGTTCCGCACTGGGATTTGCCGTTTTTTGATTCTCTTCTCGACTTCCAGCGCGGTGTAAAAGTCACCGGCGCCGGCTTTCCATTTTATGTTGGAGACATGGCTCGCCTTGTCCGCGCGCTGCTTTCTTTATTTTTGGACGAAGCCCGCAAAAACGGCTACACAGAATTTATGTGCCCCATAATGGTAAACGCGGCGAGCGCAACCGCAACCGGACAACTGCCCGATAAAGAAGGGCAGATGTACCACGACGCCCAGGATGATTACTATATGATTCCCACCGCCGAAGTTCCCGTAACGAACTTTTACCGCGACGAAGTTTTCGATGAAAGCCAACTTCCCGTGTACGGATGCGCCTATACACCCTGTTTCCGCCGCGAAGCCGGCAGCTGGGGCAAAGATGTACGCGGATTAAACCGCCTTCACCAATTCGATAAAGTGGAACTAGTAAAATGGGTTCATCCCGATACCAGCATGGCGGAACTCGAAAAGCTGCGCCTTAACGCCGAAGGAATACTTCAAAAGCTCAAGCTCCCCTACCGAGTGCTTTCGATATGCACTGGAGACATAGGCTTCCCGCACGCGAAGCAATTTGACCTCGAAGTATGGGCAGCAGGCCAGAAGCGTTGGCTGGAGGTTTCCAGCTGTTCCAACTTTACGGATTTCCAAGCGCGCCGCGCAAACATCCGCTTTAAGCCAAAAGACGGGTCCAAGCCCCAAAACGTCCATACGTTAAACGGTTCTGGTTTGGCAATTCCACGCGTTTTGGCTGCGCTATTGGAAAACAATGTGCGCGACGACGGCAAAGTCCAAATTCCGGAAGTTCTGCGCCAATGGTACGGTTCGGACACTATCGGATAATTACTGCATTATAACCAAACTTTGGCGCGGGAAAAAGCAAGTTTGTCCCGCGCTTTTTTGTGTCAGCCTCGGCGCGCAAAACCTTGGGGCATCCTAAATTCAGCCTATTGTTCCCCTGCAAAGCCATCTTTGGCTGCATCCCATATCTTTAAATCCGAAGCTCTATCTTTGCCGGAATGCGCAAAATTTCCGCTTGCAAGGCAGCGGCAAATTTTCTCCGCAATTGCCGTCGCAATTTGCCGAAAAAATTCGCTATAAAAACCATTCCCCAATACTGGCATCAACAATTCCACAAATGCGGCGCAAACGTCAGCTTCTGCCAGGCGCCGCATATGACGCCACACGCGCGCAGGCGGCAAAGTCCCGACGCAAAACTGAAGTCCCCATGCTGCCAATATCTATTGTTGAACAGGCTGAAGCCCAAAAAATTCCGAAGCGTTGCGCGAAGAGATTTCCGCCATTTCCGCCGCGCCAACACCAAAAAGCCCGGCGGCAAATTCGGCAGTTATGGGTATAGTTGAAGGCTCGTTGCGTTTGCCGCGCAATGGAATCGGGGCAAGATAAGGGCAATCCGTCTCAAACATAATCTTGGACAACCCCTGCTCCAGCATATTCTCCCGCATTTCCCCCGCGTTTTTGTATGTGATGACACCCGTAAACGAAGCCCTTGCGCCCTTTTCCACAAGCTCTGACAGCTCTGCGCGGTTGCCGCTAAAACAGTGGAATACCGCTCGCGAAAAATCGAAGTTTTCCGACGCCATAGCATCTATGCATTCACGCACTGCATTGCGGGCGTGCACGCAAACCGGCAAACCAAAATCTTTCGCCAAAGCGAGCTGTTTTCGAAAAATATCTTCCTGCAGCAACTTTATCCGCACAGCCTCATCCGGATCGGTGGGCAGGCGGTAAAAATCCATCCCTATTTCGCCAACCGCAACCGGCGCGGGACCGGAACCTATTAGAAAACTGCCCAAAGCCTCCAAAGCCAAATCGTCTCCGGGCTTAAGTTCAGTTGGATGAATGCCGATTTGCCAATATAGAACACCGCTGTATTTCTCGCAAAGCTTCTGGTATAGCACCCAGTCAGACGGCGTTGTCGAACACGTTATAATGCGCCCAACACCCGCGCGCAGCGCGCGTTCGACAACGGAATCCAGAGAGGAATCCGCGGCAAAATCGGCCAAATGGGCATGCGTGTCGGTAAAAATCATCGGCTAGCATTATTTAAAACAACCCGCATTATTGAAAGGAAAAAATTATGCAAACTCTCGTGGGGAAGCGCGCCCCTGATTTTAGCGCAAAAGCAGTCGTAAACGGAAAAATCGTAGAAAACTTTACGATATCGCAGTTCCAAGGCAAAAAATATGTAATTTTATTCTTTTATCCCAAAGATTTTACGTTTGTTTGCCCGACAGAAATTGTTGCGTTTCAAAATGCCCTAAAGGATTTTGAGGACCGCAACGTGCAGGTAATAGGATGTTCGACCGACAGCGAATACAGCCATTTAGCGTGGATTAATACGCCGCGCGCGCAGGGCGGAATAGCCGGAATCACATTCCCGATCGTATCAGACATAAACAAGACAATTTCCGCAAGCTACGGAGTCCTTGCCGGAGAGACATCCATGGATGCCGACGGCAATCCGAAAGCAAAAGGGGAACTCGTAGCCTACCGGGGTCTGTTCTTAATAGATAAAGAGGGAATAATTCAACACGAAGTTGTCAATAACTTCCCATTGGGGCGCTCGACAGAGGAAGAATTGCGCATGGTCGACGCACTACAGCACTTTGAGCAATTTGGAGAAGTCTGCCCGATGAACTGGCACAAGGGAGAAAAGGCAATGAAACCTGACGCCAAATCTACGGGTGAATATCTGGCCTCTAAATAAAATTTCCTCTAAACTGTTCAAATTTCCCGACGCACGCGCCAACAGGGCGGAGCTCTCCCGAATGCGCAAGTATCGGCAGGCGCTGCGCGGGAATAGCATTTTCTTTTAGGCACTGCGCGGGACGCGCTCTATAGAAAATCAACGCCGTGCGCATGCGCCGCGCATGTTCCGCGAGCGGTCAATATTTTAGAACCGGATTTGCAGTCATTTGGGAATGAAAATTTTCCGCACGGACAAAATTCCATACTCCGCGAAAAACTGCGCCCAGTTCCCTGCCACGCCGATTTTCTCCCGCCGCGAGATTATATTTGGAATTGTTCTCCTCCCGCACTGCGGCTTTTTGTTTTTTTGCCTTCAACGCACCAGTCGCGCCCGTTTTTTTTATTTTATGCGCAAAATAAGATTTACTTAAAATTCCAATAATCTATTCTAAAATCCGAATATGGAAGAAGTCATTATCATAGGAAGCGGCTGCGCCGGAATGGGCGCCGCCATTTACACTGCCCGCGCGGGAATGTCGCCGCTAGTACTGGAGGGATCGCAGCCAGGCGGACTGCTCACAACAACCAGCGACGTTGAAAACTTTCCGGGATTTCCCCAGGCAATAAACGGATTTGAACTAGTTTGGAAAATGCGCGAACAAGCCGAAAAATTCGGCGCGCGCGTGGAAAACGCAACAGTTGAAAGAGTCGATTTTTCCGGGGAAGTAAAAAAGCTATTCTGTGGCGACGGACTGGTCTTTGAAGCAAAAAAAGTAATAATTGCAACCGGTTCGGCCCCGCGTATGACGGGCGCAAAAGGGGAATCCGAAATGTACGGCGGCAAGGGAGTGTCCGCATGCGCAACATGCGACGGCGCCTTCTACCGAAATAAAGACGTTCTTGTAATAGGAGGCGGCGATACCGCCGCGGAGGAAGCCGACTTCCTCACTAGATTCTGCTCAAGCGTGACGCTAGTCCACCGCCGCGACCAACTGCGCGCGTCAAAAATTATGGCAGACAGAGTAATGGCAAACCCCAAAGTAAAAATTATATGGGACAGCGTCTTGCAGGAAGTCCTGCCGAATGATTCGGGAATCTGCCGCGGCGCGATTTTAAAAAACGTAAAAACCGGCGAGCTTTCGGAAATTCCATGTTCGGGAGTATTCGTTGCAATAGGCCACACCCCAAATACAAAAGCTTTTGAGGGGGCAGTTGAAATGGACGCGGAAGGCTACATAATCCCCAAAAACGGCTCTCCGGTAAAGACTAGCGCAGAAAACGTGTTTGTAGCTGGAGACTGTTCCGACAAGGTCTTCAGGCAAGCTATAACCGCCGCGGCAATGGGATGCATGGCAGGAATTACAGCAAGCGCGTAAGCTGCCCCACCCCGCGCGGTGTCCTTGGATTTGCAAGCATTAAACAGCACTTTTACAATGGTAATATTAAAAACACCCATCAAAGATTCCCTCTCAATCCCCCTGGAAGAGTATTTTTGCGAAAACAATTGCCCTACTTGGGGCATTGAGAAAATCAACGACCGCACGCCGTCGGAACTTTTCGGATACTTCGATTCCCCTGAAGACGCGCAGCGCGAGTATTGCTCATTGCGAGGCTCTTTCCCGGAACTCCCTCAAAACGCCGCAATATCTCAAATAAACGAGTGCGATTGGAAAAATGAATACAAAAAATTTCTTACATCTTGGAGCTTCGAAAACCTTCATTGGGTTCCCGCATGGATGAAAGATTCTTACAAAGTTCCGGAAGGACACAAAGTCTTGTATTTCGACGCGGGACTTGCCTTCGGCACGGGAGACCACCCTACCACGCGTCTCTGCGCGATGTCTATGATGAGTTTTATGGATGAACGCGGCGGCGACGTTTCAAATGTATCGCTCATAGACGCAGGCTGCGGTTCAGGGATTTTGGCACTGAGCGCCAAGCTCCTTGGATTCGGAGATATCTACGGATTTGACCGCGACGAGGAGGCTGTTAGGGTAAGCGTCGAAAATGCCGCTTTTAACGGAATCCCGCTAGACGGACTAAAATTTGAACACGCAGGAATAGAAAGCGCGCTGGCTGAAAGAAAGGCCGACATCGTCTTGGCTAATATAATATCCGATGTCCTTTGCATATATGCCGACAACCTTTTAAATTCTGTAAAGAGCGGAGGGCGCTTGGTGTTAAGCGGAATTTTGGCGGAAGAAAACCCAAAGGTAAGAGAATTTTTCCTAAAGCGCGGCGGCGGCAAAATAGTCTCATGCGAATCCGCCGTAATGGGAGATTGGTCGCGTTTGGAAATGAAAATAAAATAACTTTTCTTGGCGAATTTTACATATTCCCGAAAAATCCCAACGGCATATGCGGCTATTCCCCGCATAAAGCAAAACGGCAATGGCAAACAGAATTAAAATTTCCGAAGTTAAAAAATTTAAGGAAACGGAAGGCAAAAAGAACTTCAGTTCAATAGTTTTGCTGCGTTCAAACCAGTTGCGCACCGCAAAAAACGGAAGCGAATTTCTTATGTTGGAATTTGGAGACAATTCGGGGACGATCGGCGCTATGTGCTTCGACGGTTCTCCCGCGTTTCAAACTTTGAAAGACGCCCAGCCCGCAACTGCGCTTGAAATTGATGCTGTTTCCGACTTCTACCAGGGAAGGCTAAGCCCTAAAATAGAATCCGCCCGCAGGCTTGGCGACGAAGAACTGGAGCAAGCATTGGCGGATCTCGCCCCAGTATCTCCATTCGACCCGCAAGCAATGCGCTCGGAGCTTTGCGGCATAATTGCGGACATATCAGACGAATCTTTGCGCGCCACGGTCCTTTACGCAATAAACGAAGTTGGCGAAGCGTATTTCACAAGCACAGCCGCCACAAAAATGCACCATGCCTACGTCCACGGACTTTTAGAGCACTCTCTTAAAACCGCCCGCATGGCAAACGCCCTTCTGCCCCTATATCCTTACATAGACCGCGACCTGGTATTGGCTGGATGCATTCTGCACGACATCGGCAAGGTTGAGGAATACTCGCAAACTCTCGTCCCTGAACGCACCCGCGCGGGAATTCTCCACGGACACGTTGTTTTGGGATATAGAATCGTGCGCAAAGCCGGATTAAAAAACGGATTGTCCCCAGATTTGCAAGAGCGCCTTGAACACATAATATTAAGCCACCAAGGAGAATTGGAATGGGGAGCGGCTGCACGCGCTGCGACTCCAGAAGCCGTCTTTGTTTCCTCAATAGACAATTTCGACGCGAAAATGGGCGCTATTGAAGCAGCCCTGGCATCTGCGCAAGGCTCCGAATTTGTTGAAGTCGGCGCATTGCGCGCCAAAATTCTTACTGCCCCTGTTGTTCGGGAAAAATGAAAAAAACTATTTACATAGCAACTTCAAACGCGCATAAACTCTCTGAGTTTTCCGAGATGTTCGCCGCCGAAGGCATAGACTGCGCGGTATTGGGAGCGCGAGATTTGCAAAACTTTGCGCCCCCTGTTGAAAATGGTAAAACCTTCGCGGAAAACGCCCTTATTAAAGCTTCGGCCCTAAAGGCGATAGCTCCGGAATACGCCTACGTTTTCGCAGACGACAGCGGGATTGTAGTCGACGCGCTAAACGGCGCGCCCGGAATATTCTCCGCCCGCTACGCCGGCGCGGACGGCCCAGATGCAGACAAACTTAATAACGAAAAGCTCCTGCGGGAACTTGAAAATATTCCCGACCCAAAACGCACCGCAAGGTTTGTCTGTTCTATAGCGCTAATAACTCCAAGCGGCGAGAAGAAATTTTTTGAGGGGAAAATTGAGGGCGTAATAAACCATGGCGAATGCGGTTCCAACGGATTTGGCTACGACCCTCTATTTTATATCCCCGAACTTGGAATGACCACCGCCGAACTCGACTCGGCGCAAAAGAATGCCATCAGCCACCGCGGAAAAGCTTTTAAACAACTTGCGGAGTTTATTAAACGCCAACCTTAACAAAACATGAAAATGAAAAAATACATAATCGCATTAACAGCCGCATGCGCCGCGCTCTCATGCGCAACCGCTCAAAGCGTAACATCAATCGACTGGGGCAAGACAGACTCCGGACAAAACGTCAAGCTGTTTACCCTAAAAAATAAAAACGGCATTACCGTAAAAGTAAGCGACTATGGAGCCATAATCACCGCGATAGAAACACCAGACCGCCACGGGAAATTCGCCGACATTACTCTCGGATTCGACAAATTTGAAGACTACAAAAAAAGCGACTATTTTGGCGCGGTAGTCGGCAGATACGGAAACAGAATAGCCGGCGGAGAATTCTCCTTAGACGGCAACGACTACAAACTTCCCCAAAACAACGGCGACAACTGCCTGCACGGAGGTATTGTAGGCTTTGACAAAAAGGTATGGTCTGCTCAATCTTCAACGACTCCCGATGCTGCCGTTCTTAAGCTTTCCCTGCTCTCCCCGGACGGAGACCAGGGCTTTCCGGGGAATCTCAAGGTTGCCGTGACATACACTTTAAATAACCAAAACGAACTTATCGTAAACTACAAGGCAACCACCGACAAACCTACTGTATGCAATTTGACGCAGCATTCTTATTTCAACCTGCTTGGCGCAGGCAACGGGAACATTTTAAACCACGAACTAACAATCAATGCCGATAAGTTTACGCCTGTGGATTCAGAACTAATTCCAACGGGAGACTTGGAAGAAGTAGAGGGCACTCCGTTTGATTTCCGCAAGCCTAAAACCATCGGCAGCCGCATAGAATTTGACGATAAGCAACTGAAACGAGGCAGCGGCTATGACCACAACTTTGTCATCAACCAAAAAAAACCCGGCGAAATGACTTTTGCCGCGCGCGCCTATGAACCTGTAAGCGGCAGGGAAATGATAGTCAGCACAACTGAGCCAGGCGTCCAATTCTATTGTGGAAACTTTCTAAAAGGAGTGCGCGGGAAAAAAGGCAAAGCGTATAATTACCGCTACGGATTCTGCCTTGAAACCCAACACTTCCCGGACTCTCCCAACCAAGATGAATTTCCAAGCACCGTATTGCGCCCCGGTGAAACATACGACACCACCACGGTCTTTAAATTCCAAACCCAATAAACCCTTTGTTTTAGGCCCGCAATAAGGCTTAACCATGCAAAAAAACCGCAAGATTAAGAGAACTTGCGGTTTTTTTTGCGTATCGCACTTGGATTCCGCAAATTCCGGTTGGGATTTGCGCGGCTTGGCAAACGCTCCTTTACATAAAGCGAATAGGAAAACATCCGCCGAGCGGTTCGCCTACTTTTGAATAAACGCCCTTAGCCTCCGGAGTGGAAATGCACAAGATCTCCGAAAACCCCATTCCCTTTAAATGCCCTATTAAAAAGCGGCACATTTGAGAGCCTATGCCTCTTTTGCGGTATTTTGGAGAAACGGTAAAATCCACAAAATAGGCAATATCCACACCATCTGATAACACGCGCACAAAACCAGCCATTTCTCCGCCCACATAAGCCCCGACACAAAGAAAGCTATTTTTTAATATTGCGGCTATTTCCTCATAACCTTCCCCGGGTTTTATCCATCCGGCAGCGGCCTCCAATTCCGCAACCGATTTGCACGCGTCCGCAGAATCCGGGCTTAAAATTCTAAAATCTAATTCCGTTTTCATTTAAAAAGCGGCACAAGTTTCAGCCGTTTATATAAACGCAGCGGATCAAGCGAATGTTTTGCCTTGCGGAGATTTTCCAATCCTAAGTCTTGCTCCCTGTTCATAAGGCTCGCGCCTTTCCCAATTATATGGGAAGATTCCAAAGAAACTATTTTCTGCGCAGCGCCCTCAGAATTCTTATCCGACTTTTCAAAGTGAACGGAATACATCTGCGGATTCAATGCCCCCATTATGGCAGCGGCGGCAATCTTCCTGTTCTCTCCCCGCAGGATAATCCCGTCGATAGGCAGTTCCCCAAAGAAAGAAAATGCCCGGGAAAGCGGCTGGATTTCGTTCGGCATTGCAAGTGACTCCATAAAATCACGCGCCTCCGGCAAATTAGCGGAGGTAATCGGCTCTTGCGTCCAATTAGGATTAAGAGAATCAAAATGCTTTATATGGTTGCGCTTCTTGCGCAAAATTCCCCCGCGCAAATCTAAAAGCTTTTGGGCGTCGTAAATATAGTCAAAATCGTCAGGACTCTCCTCCACTTTGAAAAATTCCGATACCCCGGGAAATTTTTTCGGATAGTCCGGCGGAACATCGTAAACAAACTTTGCGTCTAGCGAATGTGCGGAAAATTCCGCAAAAAGTTCGGAGAGTTCAGCGGGAGAAGTATCTCCGCCGATAGGATATAAAATAAAATTCGCCCGCGTGTCAAAGAATACGGCGCGATCGCGCCATTGGGTAAACGGATATTCGCCTCCCCCCCGCCAAATAAAATTTACGGCAAAACTCCTTTCGCAGCTGTCTGACGGATTTAAAGAGTTTAAATTATCCAATAAGGACTTGTCGCCAAGCGATATTGTCCGCATGGATTCCATTGTGGAATTCAAAGATTGAAGCATATTTACTTTTCGAAAAGAAATCGGATTTTTAACCTTTTTGTAAAGGTATTTTTTATCTCCGCTCGGCAGGCAAATTAACCGCGCCTGAAAAAAAATTCCCGGAAAATAACACTGTTTCCCGGGAAGTAATCTCTTTTGATGCGTTTTTCTAATTACTTAACTTCCAAGATTAAGTCGTTTTGAGTTCTCGGATCCCTGCCAAAGGCCCCAAGATACACCTTTGCGGTCTTATCGCCGAGCTTTATCGGAGTCCCAAACGTGTACGGCTCGTCGTTGACAGTTATTTTATTGGGCTTGTCTATGCCGCTGCGGCGGTCGTAAAACTCCATCAGCGCGTATTTGCCTGTCTTTACATTTTTAGACAGTTTTATTTCTATGTCGCTGCCGCCAAGCTCTGCGCGCTTATTAAAATATATCGTGGGAACATTGGCGCCAGAATCCGCAAAAGAAAATTTTAAAATCCACTGCGACGGATCGTCTATATGCAGCGAATCCATCACCGCCCCGCCGTTGAACGATAACTGGGTTTTGCCGGCAACCTCGATGATTACACCGGCGCGAGCCCCGTTTTGAATCAATGGATTTGCTGGTATCTCGGAAGTTAAGTCGCCTTTTACCTTCATCTTCGTATCCGTCAGAGACAATCTGCCAATTCCAGCCCCTTTAGCTTCGTGCCAAAACGTAAAGTTGAAAGATCCCCCGACTTCAACATTGCACTTCTCGTATATCATCGCAGACTCCCCGGAATTAAAAGTCGCCATGGAAATGCTCATATTGCGCTTTGTGCGAATATTCCTGCCTTTGGCAATATTTTGGGAGCCGTCTCCGCAACTTAAACTAAGCACGTTTACATCTACGTCTATATTCAGCGTAAAATGCCCGTAGCGCGACGATGCGTGGTCATTTGGTCCGGGTTTTGACGGCAAAGGATTTGTCTCAAAGTTTATATTGTCGCCCCAAGTGCAATTGCTCCACTTGATGTCTTTTTCATCCGATGGGGCATTGTGCCTGCCTGCATAAAAGTCCAACGCGCTGGCTGAAGACGCCGCCAATAGGGAAACGAATGAAAGGGTAATAAGCTTTTTCATGGAATTATTAATCAACGGGGTTTATTTATACGGAACAACAAAAAAATTGCATCCGTTTTCTTAAAAGTAAACCGCAAACATGCCATTCTGTCAAGATACTTTGATTCATTTTCCTTGGCATACGAAAAGCGCAACATTTGAAAATTTGGAATTGACCCATGCATAATGCGCTTTTAATTTTACACTTATGATAGGAAATATTTATAAAATAATGGGATTGCTTTCTGCTGCGTTCTTTTCGGCAGCGGCTGCAATTGGGGAAACTTTTTCTGTAAAATCTCCCGACGGCAAACTCGAAGCCGTATTAAACGACGGGGATCAAATTACGTTCTCGCTTATGGCCGACGGCAAGGAGATCTTAAAAGACGCCCCGATTGGAATGGATACCGACAAGGGGAAAATCGGTTCCGGCGCAAAAGCAAAAGGTTCCAGCCTAACCTCGCACAGCGGTACGATAGAGAACAACTTGGGACTGCGCAAAACGATAAAAGACGAGTACAACCAGCTTGAAGTAGATTTTGGCGGCTACAAAGTAATTTTACGCGCATACAATGAAGCCGCGGCATACAGGTTTGTCTCAAATTTTGGAGACGGAGAAATGCTGGTGTTCTCGGAAACCTTGAAATTGCCGCTTCCGGATTCCACAAAAACCGTGGCGCATGTAGTCCAGGGAATGGCGACATCGTTTGAACGCCTCTATAAGCATCAAGAATTGGGCGAGTTGAAAAAACAGCCAAATGCTTCCCTGCCCTTTATTTTTGAGAAGAATGGATTCAAAGTCGCGATTGTTGAATCGTCCTGGTTCGAATATCCGGGATTGAGAATAGGATACCCCAAAGACGCGTCTTCCGCGCAGGCTATGTTTGCAAAGTATCCGAAAAAATTCAAGCTGGTGCATAATCTCCTGCAGCCGGAAGAAACTGAAAATTACATAGCCAAAACTGAAGCTTCGCGCGAATTTCCTTGGAGGGCGTTTATTGTCGCGCGCAAGGATATAGAACTTGCCGACAACGACACAATTTACAAACTTGCCCGCCCCTGCCAAATAGAAGACACATCTTGGATTTCGGCAGGTCCGTCAGTATGGGACTGGTGGGTGAATTGGACCACAGAAGGCGTCGATTTTCCATGCGCATTCAATGACGACATGTGTAAATACTATATTGATTTCGCGGCAGAAAACGACATACCCGTGGTGACTTTCGACGCCGGCTGGCATTTTGACCGTTCAATAGGCTTGAAAAATAAAAGCGGCTTAAACCAATATATAAACGACGAAAAGTATTTCGACGGCAAACCGTATGTAAATATACCCGCACATGTTAAATACGCCCATTCCAAAGGCGTAAAAGTATTCATATGGGTATTAAGCAAGGCCCTTTACGCATACCCTGAAAAAGGCCTAGACCTGTTCAAAGAATGGGGAGTCGACGGATTGAAAATAGACTTTACCGACCGCGACGACCAACTTGCCATCCGCCATTTTGTAAATATTACAAAAATGGCAGCCGAACGCAATATAATGATAGACTGGCATGGATGCCCGTCAATGGTAGGATTAAACCGCACATATCCCAATGCCGTAAACTTTGAAGGCGTTTACGGCGGAGAAGTCAATAAATGGTCTAAAGATATATCCCCGGCGCACAACGTGGATTTGATATACACCAGAATGCTTCTCGGCCCCATGGACTACACCCCCGGAGGCATGCGTAACTCCACAAAGAAGGATTTCGCCATAAGCAACAATCAACCTTGCGTGCAAGGCACCCGCGCACATATGGTGGCAATGTATGTAATATACAACGCCCCCTTGCAAATGATGTCCGATAGGCCCTGCGACTATGAAAAATATCCCGATATCCTAAAATTTATAGCCACCACGCCCACAACTTGGGACGACTCGAAGGCAATAGAAGGCAAACTTGGCGAATATGCAGTCATAGCGCGCCGCAAGGGAGATGTATGGTATATTGCAGGAATGGCGGACTGGAACGGGAAAAAAGTATCCATCGACCTCTCAAAAATCCTCGACGCAGGAGACTACGAGGCCGAAATCATACGCGATTCTATAAACTCAAATATTGTCGCATCCGACTATAAACGGGAGACCAAAACCGTTTCCTCGTCCGATATTCTAGACTTGGAAATGAAAAACGGAGGAGGATTCGCCGTAAAATTGACGCCTAAAAAGTTCCTCTAGCTATTCTAAACAGCCTTTTCAAAACGCCGGACCAATGCGGTTCGACGTTTTTTATTATACATTCAGCTATATATCTCACATTCAAACAAGAGCAATGCTATGAAAATGCATATTATTGCGTTTATTTTATCTTCACTTTTGGCGCACCCTGTATTCTGCGCCGAAAATCCTTATCCGCAAGTTCCGATAGTCAATATTGTATTAGTTGTGGACGGGAAAGAAAACGAACTTGCCCAAGATATGAAGGCGTTGGAAGTCTCTGGCGGATGCAATATGCATGCAGTATCTTTTACGCTACATCCGGAAAACTCGCCAAAGCCTTTCGATAAAATGGGCAACTATTCAAAAACGTACAACAAAATCCTGGAAGCCTACCACAAGCTTGGGGAAAGCAACGCAAAAGTAGGCATTCTAATGCAATCCATCATGGGGCATTGGAAAATGAACAAGCCGGCAGAATTCCAAAAGATAGTATCCGCAAAAACCGGGATGGAGCTCCACTCTTATTGTCCACTAGATGGGAACTTTCAAGCATATGCGCGCGATTGCGCCGCAAGGATAGCCTCGCTCAAGCCTGACTTTGCCATGGTCGATGACGATACGCGCCTAATAACCGGCCGCTATGCGTGCGTATGCCCGCTGCATATGCGGGCCGTCTCAAAAAAACTCGGCTATGAAATATCAAAAGACGATCTTATAAAAGCGCTAAACTCGACAGTTCCCGACGGAGAGAAAATAGGGAAAGCTTTTGATGAGACAATTGCCGAATCAATGTACTCTCTCATGAGAGCCATAAGGGAAGGATTCGATTCCGTAAATCCGGAACTCCCTGTAATGTACTGCCAATGCGCGGAGGACGCGCGATTTTCTCCCCAAATCTCAAAAATCCTCGCGGGGAAAGACAATCCGACCGCATGCCGCATAAACAACGCCCGGTACTGGCATTCTGGAGCCCAAATGCGAACATTCCCGGCAAATGTTTACCGCACCGCGATACAAACAGACATATGTAGGAGAATCGACATTCTGCTCGCCGAGACAGATCCCTACCCTCACAATAAGTATTTCACGGGAGCGCGCACGCTGCACTCGCTGTTTGTCGAATCGATTTTGGAAGGATGCTCCGGCGCAAAGTTTTGGCCAAATGGAAGCGGAATTTGGGACCCCGAATCGGGGTCGGACTACAAGCGCATATTCTCCGAAAATTCTGGATTCTATAAAGAGCTTGCACGCCTTTATAAAGAATTTTCGCCTTTTGGAGTGACGTCCCCAATTCCAAACAAAACCACCAATTGGAATCCTATGCGCGGTTTCTGCACGCCAAAGTGGAATGCAATTGTTTTCGGCAGAATGGGCTTTCCCCACAACTGCGCGAGATCTAAAACAAATGCAAAAATATTCGCCTTGGATGCTTCAATCATACGGGAACTTTCGGACTCGGAGTTAAAAGAAATTCTCTCGAAAAATGCAATTTTGGATGCCTCCGCTGCAATCGAAATCTCAAAAAGGGGGTTTGAAGATATGATAGGCGTAAAAGTAGAAAGAGTTGCCCAGCCTACTTCTGCCCTAGAAGACCTGACAAACTCTGCCATAAACGGACCGATGGCAAACCTTAAAACCCCATCCTCTAGGGCTTTTGAAATAATCCTAAAAGAAGGCGCAGAAGCACTCTCTCATTACAAGGTAATATATGATTGTTCAAGCTCTAATGGAGAACGCATGGGAATAGCAGCGGCGGCTTTCGAAAATTCAGCAGGAGGGAAGATCGCCGTTTTCGCGGCGAATGTCTCTGACGGGAAAAATATGATGCACTCATCCCGCAAAAAAATGTTCGAATCGATCTTCGAATGGTTTGGCGGATTTCCTATAACATACACTGCCGATGCCGAAATGTTTTTGCGCGCAGGCGAACTGGGCGACGGCTCAATTTTAGCCCACTTCCTAAATCTCGGCCTGGATCCGCTGGACACGCTGGAAGTCCGCATAAAAGGAAGTGTCAGCCGAATAGAGAAACTGAACCCAAACGGAGAATGGAATAGGGTAAAATTTGAAGCAGAGCCCGGAGGCATTTGTAAAATAGATACCGGATGCGAAACTATGCTGCCGGTAGTTTTAAGGATAAAGCGCTAACAATTTCAAAATACATTTTATTTTAAGATAACGCCTGTATATACCACGCAATACGGATGGTCCCAATAAAAAGGCAATTAAACAAGCGCGCAAAACAAATTCTAAATGGCTCCTCAAAAAATCAAGGAATCGGCCAGACTTATTTTTAAGCCAGATTCTGTTTTCCTTTTGCAATAATAGGCGCCATATTCGCAAAGGTAATTCGTTAAAACAAAAAATGGTTTTCAATTATCGGGATAATCATTCAAGAAGAAAAATATTTCCGAAACACGACCCGGTTTGCAAAATACCTTAAAACATATTCTTTATCGAGGCGGAAAAATAAGAGCCAATGTATTTAATCCGCAAGTTTTCGCGCCTGCGCCAGTGAAACCAATCGATGTTCTTTGCCAAATGCCTGCGCGGCTGGAAGGCTTCCGTCGGCGGAATTAAAAATCGCAGGCTGCGCGCCCGCGCCGCGCGTCTGCAATACTGTTAAAAGTCCGCCAATTCGGGCGCGGACGCTACTTGCATTGCAAAACGCATCTTTTGCGCTTGATGCCGATTTGCGTTGTTCTTGGCAAATCCGACAAATCAATTTACCCCTTAATCAGCTATATTTAATTTATGCCACAGGCAGATTATTAAACAACTCTTACCTTTACAGAAGCATCTCCAGACTCGACAAACAGCGGCAAAGCCTCGAAACCTGGCACATAATTAAACGCGCGCCCTCCGCCGACGGGAAGCACCCGCATAGGCTTGTCGCAAGAGACTTCCAAGACACAATTCTTTTTTGTTATAGTCAAACGGTTTTCCGAGAGCCAATCGACCCTCTCATCCTCTGCGCTTATTATAGGGAAAATTATCCGCGGACGCACAGACTTGCTCTTGGATTTGCACGCAAATTTTAATGTCACTCCGCTTGGAGCAAATTCATACAATGTTTTTGCCGACATTTTCCCGCGCCAGTTTGAATTTTGATTTGCGTCCACAAGATTCGACGCAGTTTCAACAAGCACATTTCCGTCTGATTTCGACACTTTCATATCGGCATTAAAATCGGAAATATTCCTATATTTAATTCCTTCTATGTCGGCCTCTATTCGCGGAGTAAGCCCTACGAAAGACATTCCGCGTTCTGCCTGCATATTTTCAGGCTCCACAAGAGTGTAGTCGTTTAGGCTGGCGACAATTATAGGCCCGGCCTTTTTGTGCCATAGCATAGAGATTGCCCCGCCGCTTGCATGTCCGTTTTTTAATTTGTAATAGTCTAAATCATATCCGGTGACAGTAGCGCGATAATCGCCCACTGACACTAGAGCGGTTTGAATTTCGTCAAAGAACTTTACGCCATACTCTTTCTCACGGGGAAGCTTGGCTGAGTCTAAATTAGGAACGGGAATCCTGCCCATAGAAAGGACATCCGCCATAACTTTCGCATGGGCAAAGGTGTGGTGGACGCATGCGGGAATGCCGTGTTTGCGGAAATCCAAACCTCCGTACAGGAGATTGTCGGCTGTGCAACGCTCTAAAAGCTGAGTATTCCGCAATGCCGCTTTATAGAAAACCGGGTCCCTGTCAGCCAAAGCGGCTAAAGCTGCTGAGCATCCGTCGGAAGTCCTACTGCCCCAATATGTCCATTTAAAGTTCCGTATCCCCCAACTGTTGTCCCATGCGCCGTCGGCAAGCATAAATTCAAGATGCGAGCGCATAGACTTTTCGGCGGCTTCCAAAACTTCTTCGTCGCCGGTTAGTTTCGCGTAATTCACAAGCGCCGGCAGAGATTCTTCGACATTGTACCCCAAATCGACCGCATAACATCCTTTAGGGGTTTTTATATCTAGCGGGTTTGACTCCCCGAACAATAGTTTACTTTTAGGCGTCAAATATTTCAGCGCGCCATGGGCAAAATACCGCGCGCGCTCCGCCAAAGAATCGTCCTCCAAGACCTGGGCGCAAAGGGCGAGAGAAAATGACGCCGTGACCGGATAATTAATATTTCCATATCCGAATTTAAAAGTATCGCGCATAAAATCAGCGGCTCTGCGCAAGCGGGCCTTCATGCGTTGTAAATCCTTTGAAGGCAAGACATCGGCCCCATGCTTTATGGCTTCAGCCAAGGCGGCAGCCCCAAAAACTGTTATGCCTTTCCAAGAATGGCCAACTACGTCGTTTATCCAAGAGCCGTCTTCTTGGCTTACAAATCTCTCTTGCCAATCAAATAGAGCGCATGCGGCGTCGGCGTACCCAGCGTCGCCGCTTATTTTTGCCAGATACACAAACGGGAAAACAGCGTCTCCGATTCTGCCGTGGATAAATCCGCATGCAGGACATCTTATGCCGCCAAAATTTTCATCTTTAGGATCCTTTATTTGCAAAGAACGCATTCCAGCGCACCATTTCTTTAAAAGCGATTTCGACAGCAAATATAAATCGCCCCCCGCGCTCTCTCCCCGAGAGCATCCAAACATTAATCCTGCGGCAGACAACGCGGAAATTTCTATAAATGCTCGTCTTTTCATAGCGGCAAAATAAATTGGCGTTTATATATAAATACTTTTAATTTCTCTTCTGAAATAATGTCTAATAAGGAATAGAGCCTTATACAAACCTTTTTACGTTTAATCCACACCGTTGCAGCGCGGCGCTGCCTTTCAATAAAATAAATAAAAAGCCGCCGACATAGGCAGTATGCGGCGGCACTTAAATTTATCTTCGGGCTT
>OLIW01000141.1_pt1 | contig 87713 bp, 77 predicted proteins | sample 1601321 | NCBI WGS metagenome assembly OLIW01 (sample SAMEA2452114, study PRJEB22498) | human gut metagenome
CTTTATCGCCCTATCACCTTACCACCTTATCACTCCTTTATTCTTTCCTTTCTCGTTTTGAGGGTTACTGTAATGCAATACCCATTTCTTTCCGGGCTTTATTAGCTTCTTTTTCAAACATCCTTTCGTCTTCCTCAATAACCTTATCAAGCAATTCATCCATACTTTCAGCATAGACATAGAATGGATAGAAGGAGCAGGAATTAGAACAGGACTGAAAGCTGCCATCTTCTCGAAAAGAGAACTTTTGAGGAATATTAAAACTACATTCTGCCAAGAAACCAAACTTATCGTGGTCAAAAAGCAGTTCATTTAAAGAACCTTCATAACTGTCATATTCTCTTTTGGTAAGAGATGGCATAAACGAATGGAAATCTCCAAAATCCATGTTTTCCAAAAAGCTATCCATTTCACTCATGGAAGCGATATGAAATAGACTATTAATTGTGGTCATACCTTCATTTTGAAGAGTAATACCTTTCTCTTTCAATGTTTTCATTACTATCTTATTATGAGCCTCCCCCAATAACCGGGGAAGGCCCCGTTATTACTTTCTAAAATACATATCCCCGCTTATGGCTCGTGCCATATCATCACCAGTCAGACGGATATAGCGGAAGAAATTCTGTTCAGTCCGATGGCCTGTCAGTTTCATGATTTCCAGTGTCTTCATTCTGCCAGTGAGATACATGTTAGTTGCGGCACTTCTGCGGGCCGTATGGCTACTGATAAGTTCCCATTTCTCACGGGTGACGGTTTGTAATTTCCCGCCTTTGGTAAATGAGTAAGTAACCTTATCATTCAACCCGATCTCCCGCATGATTACCTTTAGGTACTTATTAAAATACTGAATACACAAGCCACAAGGAATGCTACCGTTGTACTTCGCAAAGATTTCCTTTACGTAATCATGTGCCGGAATCTTCACATCAACATTCGTCTTTTTCGTCCGCTTGATGATATAATCACCCTGATAGTTATCTTTCGTCAGTGTGGAGTAATCAGAATAACGAAGAGCAGTGAGGCATCCTACCACAAACAAGTCACGGATACGCTCTTTAGCCCTGCGTTTATCTTGCTTCTCGAACTTATAATAATAGATACGCGTAATCTCATTCATGCTGAGGAATACGGCCGAGGTTTCCTCCAACCGGATGTCAATCCCTTCATAAGAAGGGTCCACCGCATAATTATACTGACTTGCTTTTCGTACCATAGACTGAATTTTTAAAATGTAACCAACGATCGTATTATGTCGTAATCCGCACTCTTCGAGATAGACAATGAAATCCTCCAGGAACTCTTCGGTTATTGAGTTGGTGAAAATATTGCAATCATACTCCCCGGAAAAACGGTTGATGTGCCTGACGACAGCATCATAAACGGCGGGATAATGGGCAGACTTGCGTCTGGATTTCTTTTCGACTACCTCACGGATGAAGTCCGCAAAATAAACGCCTTCGAGTGGTTTGCTTTGCCTGAAATGATTGATGTAGTCCTTCCTCGCCTGGCGGGGCTGGACCAAAGAACATAATTGTAATGCTTTGGCTGTATATTTTTAGGTTAGACAATAAATTCTATTAATAATCTGGCTTATAAGTTCTCCCAATTCATCGGCATACTCATCCGCACAATCCATCTGCACGTGCATCATTTGATTACCATTTTCTGAAGTAAATGGAAATCCAGTTTGCAACTGCACAGGAAGATCTTTTTCCGATATCTCAGATTTAAATGCATTTACGACATTAACATCCATGTCATATTCCTTAGTTACCATGACCCTATACATTAATAAGATATTGTTCCATTAGCTCCGGCAAGTCCTCTATCAGCCGGACAGCATTTTTATTATCCCCAACACGCAGTATGATATGACTCATATCTTCATCAATGCTGTTGAATTCTTCTACTGAGATGTACGGTAGTTTGTCTATAGCATCCACAAATGTCATCTGCCCTTTTAAAGAGAAACCGCAAGTACATGCAATCCTCCCATTATACATAGGACGCTGCACCCAGATTTTAAATTTGTCATCCGGAGAAGAGATGACAGTAAACGGTTGTAATTTTAGCTTTTCCATTTTCTTCTGTTTTTAGTATTAATAAAAGCCGAATGGCTTATTTTAGATTATTCTGATACCAATAGGAAACCATCTCGCCTACATTTCTGACTTTGATTTTCGCTTTGATATTCTCTCGATGTCGATTCACTGTACGAGGTGAGAGATGAAGTTCAGTAGCAATATCATCTGTTAGACAGTTAGAAGCGATGAGTCGGAACACGTCAAGCTCACGCTCAGTCAATGCTGTATCAAGTTCCGGCCGGCATATAACATTTTCATGTTCACACTCGCCCCGGAGAGGGCATTTAACTTCTTCAAATTCGAATAGACCATCTTTATTGATGTCAAAGTTGTACTGATCATATTCGCCGAAGTTGCAGCGGATGAAGCGATGAACGACCTTAAATTCATAATGCCATCGGTTCATCGTGCTGCTTGAATAGAGTTTCATCAGTCGGGTGTGCGCTTTTGGATAACGGTCGCGAATAATAGTAAGCATGTATTCAATGGTTGGCCGCTCAGTATCTTTAAGTACAATAGTCGGCTTGCCAAACTCCTTCATCATTACATCACCTTCGGGGGTGTTGTAGAATTCGATGTTAGTTATTGTTTCCATCCCAAGAAACTGAATAAACGTCTTTTCTCTTTCTATCCTCTATAACTCTATATCCCAACTCCCGTAAAAGAAGAATATCACTTTCTCTAATTATCACATAGATAATATGCTTACCTCCTTTTAAAGCTTCTTTCCTTATCTCGACCATAATATTGTCAATTACACTGTCGTTATTCGAAATTTCCAAAGCATCTGCTGCTGTAATATAATCACTTGTCATAATCATATAATTAGATTATTTATCATTAAAAAGTTTCTCAAGCAATTCTCTCTCAAGAGGCTTAAATGAATCATTTGCCATTTTATTATAAAAAGCAGGCAAAGACACTCCACTCTGTCTGAGGAATTCATCTCGCAATTCAGTTTTGTCATCTCTGGACAATTGTTCATAATGGTATTTAAGTACCATTTTCGCTTGTTTTTGCTCCTTTCTCATAATTATTCCCGTTTTTATTCTTAAATTTATAGCGCAAAGGTTCTAATTTTTAAAACAAGAACCAAATAAATACCTAATTATTAGACCTTGCATTTATAATTTAGATACATTATAAATAACAATAGATGTTCAACGGATTAAAAATAAAGGAGTTATTAGAAGAAAAAGGTATCCAACAAAATACCTTTTGTTTAGACACTGGTATATCAAAGTCTAATTTTTGGGTATGGACAGAAGGAAAATCCAAGCCAGGTGCAGATGCACTTGAAAAAATAGCAGATTACTTCAATGTCCCTATGGATTTCTTTTTTGATAGAGACATAAAACCTTCTGGAGTCAATATAGGTCATCAAGTTAAGGGCAATGGTAATAAAATCTCTGGAGATATTACATTAAGCGAATGTCAAAAGGAAATAGCTCACCTTTATGCTCTTTTGGATGAGAAGGAAAGAGTTATTAGCGAGAAAGAAAGAACAATTCAAATATTAATGGACAAATAAAAGTATTATGGCGAAATTAATAAAACATAGACTCGATATCAAAGACTATCAAGAAAAATTAGAGTCGCAATACCAATTAGTATCATTCCAGCTAAGTGGTTCCAATGCTGAAATATCTGATGCAAAAGTATATTATAAAACTCCTAAAGTAGATGAAAATGATGCTGAGAATATTAGAATCATTGATTCCGCTGATTTAAGTATTGAATGCGATAATATGATTCAGTTACTAAAGAATATAAAAACCAAATTCACCAAAAAAGACTGATAATAAAAAGAGTAACATAATATTTACCGGGACGAAATCGGGACGTATTATATGAAAAAGCTAAGGATTACCATATCATTACTAATTAATAATCAACTCTTTACAAAAGCGGATACGTGCACAATAAGTCTTGTCATCCCGACTACCGATAAAGCATTGATAATCGCAAGGTTATTGATGCTTTTTGCTTTTTTACGAGTTTCCACCTAATGGTGGTTGACGCGAAAAGTTCTCGTACACATTCACTTTTAGACACACAAAAAGAGGTCTCCACGATGGAAGACCTCTGAAAAGACTCCAAAAGGTGGTGTCAAACAACAAATCAGAGTGTTACCGATAATAATTCTTTCGCAAATGAATGAAGTCCGCTGCAAATGCGTTCCGCCTGCTGTCTACGAGGTATAGAACGACGATTCAAGTAATTGGAAAGCTGCTTTTGATTGATACCTGTAATCTTCTCCATACCAGCTAAAGAAAGGAACTTTGAATAATATTCCAAGAAACTCGCTACGTCCAACTTAAATTCAATTTCGTACTCGCCTTTGATTTGTTCCGGCCATTGTTCTACAGGTAAATTCTTCTTAATCAATCTAATTGCCTCATGAATATCATCCTTTACAGCCTGTATGCTATCACCCGCGCCATAGATACCGTCACAATTATCCGAATATCCGTCGTAAAAATCCTTGCTTTTCTCAATCACTACAATAATTTTTTCCATAATCCTACCCTTTCTTTTTTAGAAAGTACGGGAATCAAAGCCCATACTTCTTGATTAATTTATTAGCCAACCCCTTACCCATTTCTTTAGCCCCATGATAAGGAACAGGCTCCGTTAATTCACCTTTTTCATTCTTATAAAAGTAATGGCTTCCTTCCGCATGGTCGAACTTCCATCCCTTCTTAATGAACATCCGGTGTAATTCTGTACTTTTCATTATCTTATGATTTGTTGTTTGACTTCACAAAGATAGCAGAATTACCACTATCCGCAAGCAAAATAATAGCAATATTACCATCATTTAACCCCTTCGGTAGAGTTTCCAGATGCTCAAGCATTCGCTCTTTCATAGCATAAATGGTTGGTATATCGTGAGGATTCAAAGGATAAAGGCTGACTAGCCATACCTGCAAATATACCAGCAGTAAAAATAAATCAAAATATCAGACCATCCTTTTTCGTTTTTACAGACTAATACCTATATTTGCATAAAAACACATTTAATATACTTATGAAGAAACTTATTGCTTACATTGCCCTTAGTTTCGCGGCAATAACCAGCTATGCAACCACTCCCCTCTGGATGCGTGACGTACAGATCTCACCCGACGGGACAGAAATCGTATTTTGTTATAAGGGAGACATCTACAAAGTGCCTGCCAAAGGCGGAACAGCTACACAACTCACTACGCAAGACTCTTACGAATGTACTCCGATATGGTCACCGGATGGCAAACAGATAGCCTTTGCCAGCGACAGAAACGGGAATTTCGATATTTTCATCATGCCGGCAAATGGGGGAACAGCCCAGCGACTGACTACTCATTCAGCTACTGAACTACCCTCCGCTTTTACCCCGGACGGCAAATATATTTTATTCTCAGCATCTATTCAGGACCCGGCAAGCAGCGCCCTCTTTCCTTCAGCCGCCATGACTGAACTCTACAAAGTTCCTTCAGTCGGCGGACGCACGGAACAAGTATTGGGCACCCCTGCCGAAGCGATATGTTTCGATAAGTCCGGCAACCGCTTTTTCTATCAGGACCGCAAGGGAGGTGAAAACGAATGGAGAAAGCACCATACTTCTTCCATCACCCGCGATGTATGGATGTACGATGCCAAAACAGGTTCACACACCAACCTTACCCAGCACGCAGGCGAAGACCGCAATCCGATAGTATCACCGGATGGACAAACCGTCTACTTCCTGAGCGAACGTAATGGCGGCTCATTCAATGTATATTCTTTCCCGGTTTCGCAACCCCAATCGATAAAAACAATTACCAGCTTTAAAACCCATCCCGTGCGTTTCCTTTCAATGAGTAACAACGGCACCTTGTGCTATGGATACGATGGTGAGATTTATACCCAGCAGGAAGGCTCGAATCCCCGGAAGATAAATGTAGAAATCATTCGCGACGACCAGCCACAAATAGCTTATCTGAAATATCCGGATAGAGCAACCTCCGCCACAGTTTCACCGGACGGCAAGCAAATTGCTTTCACTATACGCGGTGAAGTATTCGTAACATCGACAGACTATACCACCACCAAACAGATTACACATACGGCAGCAGAGGAAGATGGTCTCTCGTTTGCCCCAGACAACCGGACGCTGGCCTATGCCAGTGAACGCAGTGGTAACTGGCAAATTTATCTGGCTAAAATAGTTCGGGAAGAAGATCCGAATTTTCCGAATGCAACTTTAATAAAGGAAGAGGTATTATTGCCTTCTACCACCGTAGAACGTTCGCACCCGCAATTCTCACCCGATGGTAAGGAACTGGCCTTCATTGAAGACCGCAACCGCCTGATGGTACTCAACCTGGAAACCAAGAAAGTACGCCGGATCACCGACGGTTCTACCTGGTACAGCACAGGCGGAGGGTTCGACTATGCATGGTCTCCGGACAGCAAGTGGTTCACATTGGAATTTATCGGAAACAAGCACGATCCATATTCGGATATAGGTCTGGTCAGTGCACAAGGCAATGGCGAGATCATCAACCTGACCAATAGCGGATACAGCAGTGGTTCACCCAGTTTTGCGCTCGATGGCAATGCCATTCTTTTCACTACCGAACGCTACGGTATGCGTGCACATGCTTCATGGGGTTCGCTGGACGATGCTATGTTAGTATTCCTCAATCAGGATGCATACGACAAATTCAGCCTGAGCAAAGAAGACTACGAACTATATAAAGAAGCAAACTCCGACCGGAAAAAGGTTGCTGCAAAGGACAGCAGTAAGGTAAAGGATGTCGTGGTGGAATTGAAAAACATAGAAGACCGCATCGTACGCCTGACACCAACCTCGTCTAATATGGGAAGTACTCTCATCTCCAAAGACGGAAAAACTCTCTATTATCTGGCCAGTACCGAAAGCAGCCGTAACTTATGGAAGATGGATCTGAACAAGAAAGAGACCAAGTTGCTCCATAAAGTTGATGCCGGCTGGACCTCTCTGGAAATGGATAAAGAAGGGAAGAATCTCTTCATCCTGAACGGTAAGAATATGCAAAAGATGAACATGGCTTCCGATGACCTGAAACCCATTAAATATCTTGCCCAAGTGAAACTGGATCTGGCCGCCGAACGCGAATATATGTTCGACCATGTATACAAGCAACAGCAGAAGCGTTTCTATAATACCAACATGCACGGGGTCAATTGGGACGCCATGACGGCTGCTTATCGCAAGTTCCTGCCACACATCGATAATAACTATGACTTCGCCGAACTATTGAGTGAATGGCTGGGCGAATTGAATGTCTCCCATACCGGAGGCCGTTTCTATCCGGACGGACAAAGTGAACCGACAGCCAGTCTGGGACTACTTTTTGACTGGAATTACCAGGATAAAGGAATGCTCATCGCTGAAGTGATAGAAAAGGGACCGTTCGACAAAGCCACTACAAAGGTGAAAGCCGGTGTCGTTATTGAAAAGATCGACGGTAAAGAGATCACTCCCGAAGCCGATTATTATGTGCTTCTCAATGACAAGGTAAAAAAGAAAACACTTGTTTCATTGTACGATCCCAAGACGAAAGAACGTTGGGAAGAGGTAGTAATCCCTATCAGAGACAGCGAACTCAGTACATTACTTTACGAACGCTGGGTTAAGCAACGTGCAGCAGACGTTGAGAAATGGTCGAACGGTAAACTGGGATACGTGCACATCAAATCAATGGGTGATGACAGCTTCCGTTCCATCTACTCGGACATTTTAGGAAAATACAACAACTGTGAAGGTATTGTCATCGACACCCGTTTCAACGGAGGCGGTCGTCTGCATGAAGATATAGAGATACTGTTCAGTGGCAAGAAATACTTCACACAGGTGGTTCGCGGCCGTGAAGCCTGCGATATGCCGAGCCGCCGCTGGAACAAGCCTTCCATCATGCTGACGTGCGAAGCCAACTATTCCAATGCACACGGCACACCGTGGGTATACAGTCATCAGAAACTGGGTAAACTGGTAGGTATGCCTGTGCCGGGCACTATGACCAGTGTATCATGGGAGCGCCTGCAAGATCCGACACTGGTATTCGGCATTCCTGTGATTGGTTATCGCTTGCCTGATGGTAGTTATCTGGAAAATACGCAGTTGGAACCGGATGTAAAAGTAGCCAATTCGCCCGAAACAATCGTGAAAGGCGAAGATACACAATTGAAAGTAGCGGTAGAAGAATTATTGAAAGAACTACATTAGATAGGGATTATTAAGGAGCCAGACTATGAATTTGGCTCCTTTTTCCGTACCTTTGCGGCAAAATCAACAAATTATCTAAATTCATGTTTGCTGACCTACTTAATTCCTCCTATTTCGCCCTCTTCCTCATCGTCGCATTGGGCTTCATGCTGGGAAAAATCAAAATCAAAGGTTTATCGCTGGATGTTTCCGCAGTTATTTTCATAGCTCTTCTCTTTGGACACTTCGGTGTAGTCATTCCTAAAGAGTTAGGAAACTTCGGATTGGTACTTTTCATCTTCACTATCGGTATTCAGGCCGGCCCCGGTTTCTTCGACTCGTTCCGAAGTAAAGGTAAGACCCTGATTATAATCACCATGCTGATTATTTGCTCGGCTTCCCTTACTGCTGTTGGGCTTAAATACCTTTTCGACATCGATACCCCCAGTGTAGTAGGGTTGATAGCCGGTGCACTGACCAGTACGCCGGGACTTGCCGTAGCCATCGACAGTACAAATTCTCCGTTGGCATCTATCTCCTATGGTATCGCTTATCCGTTTGGAGTTATCGGCGTGATCCTGTTTGTAAAGCTGCTTCCCCGCATTATGCGCATTGATCTGGATAAGGAAGCCCGCCGACTGGAAAAAGAACGTCGCGGACAGTTTCCGGAATTGACTACCTGTATTTATCGCGTCACAAATCCTGCCGTATTCAACCGCAGCCTGATGCAAATCAATGCACGGGCCATGACAGGGGCTGTTATTTCACGCCATAAACATGATGAAGTCATTTCCATCCCTACTGCACAGACTATATTACACGAAGACGATTACATACAGGCAGTAGGCAGTGAAGAAGCTCTGAACCAACTTTCGGTCTTAGTTGGAGAACGCGAAGAAGGTGAATTACCTTTGGTAGATACACAGGAAATAGAATCCTTATTGCTGACCAAAAAGGATATGATTAATAAACAATTGGGGGATTTGAATCTGATGAAGAACTTCGGATGTACGGTAACACGTGTCCGCCGAAGCGGTATCGACCTGTCTCCGTCACCGGATTTAACTCTGAAATTCGGTGATAAACTGATGGTGGTAGGAGAAAAAGAAGGACTTAAAGGATTGGCCCGCTTACTGGGAAACAATGCTAAAAAGCTATCTGATACAGACTTCTTTCCTATTGCAATGGGTATTGTTTTGGGAGTACTGTTCGGCAAACTGAATATTACTTTCCCCGGTGGTTTATCTTTCTCTCCGGGATTAACGGGCGGTATTTTGATTGTGGCTCTGTTCTTAAGTGCAATTGGTAAGACAGGACCTATTCTATGGTCTATGTCCGGACCCGCTAACCAATTATTGCGTCAGTTGGGATTGTTGCTTTTCCTTGCCGAAGTCGGAACCTCGGCAGGTACCAATCTTGTAGCCACTTTCCAGGAAAGTGGCTGGCTGCTATTCGGAGTAGGTGCTGCTATTACACTGGTACCTATGTTAGTAGCTGTGTTCGTCGGGCTGTTTGTCTTCAAAATCAGTATACTCGACTTACTGGGAACCATCACCGGTGGTATGACCAGTACCCCGGGACTTGCAGCGGCAGACTCTATGACTGACAGTAACATTCCGAGTGTAGCTTACGCCACGGTTTACCCTATTGCAATGGTATTCCTTATACTGTTTATCCAGATTATTGCAACTATGGTTTAAGTCCAACAAATATAGACTTGATTAAATGATTTCATTTCAATATAAAAAGTGAAATCATTTTTTTATTTTTATACCGATTGTTTGTCTTGATTTATCAACGTCAAAAGAGGTTTTTGTAACTAATTGGTTATCAGCAACCTTATAATAACCTTATCTCAGTATAGGACTGAGGTACCCTAAGTATGATACTGAGATACCCTAAGTATACGACTGAAGTACCCTTAATATACGACTATGCCTCGAATATTAAATTATTGTAAGGAATTAGTATTATATCAAGCATTTATATACTAAAACTACGATTCGAGTTGGATGCACAAAAAATAGGTTTCTGCCATTCATCAAGTCCGGACAGAAACCTATTTACTTCAACTAAAGGAACTTTTTCTATTTTACTCCACGTAGACCATATCGTCCTTTCTCTCACCTTTATACCAATCAGTATATGATTTGCATCCACTATCAGCCCACTTCGTATACATAGGATAAGCCTCATCAATCCGGATATTCTCCAAGCACCATTTGAAATCAACTGATGGAATTTCAAGTACATTCGGAAAATCAGCACTATGTACATTATAAGAATTAAGATCAAAGGTAGCCTTTCCGTTATTCAGCATCGGAATGTATTCACTAGCTTTCGGTAAAGTTATCTGAATGACCTCAGTTTCCACCCTTGAAGTACCTTTACGCACATTCATATAACCGGTCAGATTCTCAACATAGATCTTACCATTGATTCCAAAACTATTATTGAAATTTGCTCCTGTTGCCATAACCTGAATATAGGCCAACACCTCATTCTTAATATTGGCGGACTCCTCAATACGGAACCTCACTACAACATCGTTAAAGTCATAGTCTCCCTGGCTGGGATAGTTGTCCTCAAACAACCACATTCCTTGCCATACAATCTTAGACGGATCCAGTTCCGGAACCGGAATTTCAATTTCAGGTTTCAAAGTCGGAGTCGATTCGATCAGACACAGCAGGTCGTTGTAATCCTGATCAAACCATCCACTTGGAATTTGATCTTCCATACCCAATGTCTGATACTCCTTACCACCAAACACCAGTGTTCTGATAACTCCTGACGTCAACAATATATCGTTATGCCCCAGATTAAATCTCGGAGTTGAATACCGATAAAGACCTGACGAATACGAGCAGGCAAAGCCTATCTTGCAATTGGTAAATTTACCAAGCGCTATCTTTGAACCAATCGTTTGGGTTCCATCGAATACAAGTTTCATATCCAGATCTCGATAGTCATTGACCTCATCTGTATAGGTATAATAGTACAAACTGTTGTTGAGATGAGCACCACCATTACCCACATAAGTAATCCAGACTTCAGTCTCCTCACTTCCAACTATCAAATCGGAACACTCAGTATAGCAATCACTTGGCGTATTCCTAATTCCTTCCGGATAAAAATTATTGATAGCTGTAATCAACGCATCACTCAGCTCGCTCTCAGCTCTCGTAACACCTTTATTTACAACAATATCCCCCTTCGAATAGGTGGACATCTGACCATTCATCAACAGATATAACTTATCTGTAGCTTTAGGAATTCTGACAGTTTCCGTAAACGGAGCATAGCCAATCAAAATTGGTTCTCCTACCAGATGACCATCCACATAAGGGTCACCGACATAGAGCAGGCAGCGAGTATTTTCCGTAGTATTAACACTCACGCTAATTTCATCAACCAAAGAGAAGTCTTTGCCAGCCTCCGGTTCCTGATAAGAATTTTTCACCTCGCATGAAAGCAACGCAAAAATACCTACAAATAACAATAATAACTTCTTCATACTTTATTTATAAAACGAACATGTTTAGCACATTATTTCTACGCAAACATACAGTATTTACAACTAATAAACAAATTAAAGACTAATAAAATCAAATAAATGAAATCATCCTAAAATCACATCATATAATACAAAGCTTACACAAAACAGAAATATATCAACATTAACTATCTATTACTTTTATGATAAATAAAGCAAAACCACCCACTACTTTTAGCAAGTACTTGCTATTTTCAACAAAATTCCCCTAAATTTGCATACGATATAAATACCAACTAAATATGAAAACATTGAAAGTCCAAACCATCATAAGCCTGACAACTTGCTTTTTCCTGATTCTGGCAGTTACTATTTGTAAGGGAAACAAGTTCGGGAGCATTCTCTCCGATGAGAAAAATGCAACAGAAAACTCTACAGGAGTTTCCGATATATTACGGCATACGGATGAAGGAGTACAGATAATATCTACCCGACAAATAACGAAAGATATCAACGGATATGGAGGAAATGTCCCTCTTGAAATCTATATGCAGAATAACCGCATTACAAAAGTGGTGGCATTGGAAAACTCTGAAACACCCAGCTACTTTGCCAAGGTACGAAACAGTGACCTGCTGCAACAATGGAATAATCTATCACCGAAAGAAGCAATCAATAAAGAAGTAGACGGAATATCCGGAGCTACAGAGTCTTCGGTAGCTATTATCCAGTCCATCCACAGGGCAATGGAATATGCAAAGGAACATTCGTCCGACAAGCCTGCAACTGCTTTCAGTTTTGACTGGATACTTTTCCTGGGTTTACTGGCAGGCATTGCACTGTGCACCCTGATTATTGTATATTTATCCAGAAAACCTAAAGGACAAATGACACAATATGTACTGAACACTTTCAGTCTTGCCTTGGTTATAGTAGTAACTGCATTATCTATTCAACCGAGACCAAATCAACCTAATAAGATGGAGGAACCTATTATGAAACAAGATGATAAACTTTCCGTTCTTGAAGCCATACATGCAAGAACCAGTATTCGCTCTTACCAACCACAAGAAGTAGAAGATGAAAAAATAGAGCAGCTGTTAAGAGCTGCCATGGCTGCTCCCACAGCAACCAATAAACAACCTTGGGCTTTCATTGTCATCAGGGATCAAGAGATTCTAAACGAATTGAGTTCCACCCTTCCTTATACCAAAATGGCAAAGGATGCTCCACTGGCCATCGTAGTATGTGGAGATTTAAACAAAGCTATCAGTGGTGCAGGTATGGAGTACTGGGTACAAGATGCTTCGGCTGCAACAGAAAATCTACTGCTGGCTGCACAAGGTTTAGGATTAGGGGCCGTATGGTCAGGAGTTTACCCTATGGAAGAGCGGGTAAAAGAAGTACAGAAAATACTCCTATTGCCTAAAGATATCATTCCCCTGAACGTAATTCCAATCGGTTATCCGGCCGAGAATCCACTTCCGAAAGATAAATGGAAACCGGAAAATATTCATTATAACCGTTGGACAGAGAGCAAATAAAAAGAAGCAATTATTCATCCATATCATTCAAATGTATTTCCAAAGCCTTCACCGAAATATAAATCTCGTATACAGAAATAGCCAGAGAAATAATCAATAACACCATTGCCAATCCAAAAATATAGATGGATACAAGATAGAGCTGTATATAAATAAAGAACATACTTACAACACACAACAACAAACTACCTGTTCCCGTCACCTGCATGGCACGTGTCAGATACAGGCGTTTACGAAGATTTGCGATCTGTGCTGCGGTTACTGACGAATGATTTCCCCGATACTGTTCCTTCAATGTGCGTACCAATTGGGCATACGACATGAACCGATTGGTATAAGCCAGCATAATCAATGAAATTGCCGAAAACAGCAAAGCCGGAGTAGTTAGATCTATTTCCATATATCTTATACATTAGAAAGTTATCACATTATTTCAAAGGATTACTTTTCACCCCTTCAAAAGTTATCTTAACCGGATTAATATATCCATGCTTATCAAAAGTCATTTCATCGATGCAGGTTACACGATGGTTACCGTCTGTCTCTGTTAACGGACGACGATGATAAATGATATAATACTTATCAGATTTTGGTTCATGAATCACAGAGTGATGTCCAGCCCCGGTACCAATCTCCGGATCTTGCTGTAGTATTTTGCCAATACGCTTAAACGGACCAAAAGGATTATCTGCAATAGCATAAGCCACTGAGTAGTCAGGACCACCCCAACCTCCTTCCGACCACATAAAATAGTACTTCCCATCGCGAATGAACATGAAAGGACCTTCCGTATAATTTTCCGGTGTAACTTCCCTATAGTAAGTTCCGTCTTCAAAAGGTAAAAGTCCCGTAAAGTCATCCTTCAGCTTAACGACGTTACATCTCCCCCAACCTCCATAATACATATAATATGAACCATCTTTATCCTGAAATACAAACTGGTCAATCGGTTGAGCACGATTATATATCTTATCTATGAGTGGCCGGCCTAAGTAATCCTGATATGGTCCCTCCGGTCTGTCTGCCACACTGACACCAATACCACCGTACTCATTATCATTCTGAATATCATTACCTCCAAAGAACAGGAAATACTTATCATCCTTCTTAACAATAGCAGGAGCCCACATAGCACGCCATACCCATTTCACAGCCTTATTGTCAATGATACGTTCATGCTTAGTCCAATTTACCAAGTCTGTTGAAGAAAAAGCATCCATGAATATTTGTTTCTCATATTTATCAGAATAAGTGGGAAATATCCAATATTCATCGTTCAAGATGATACCTTCTGGATCGGCATACCATCCTTCAAAAAGAGGATTACCTGACATTTGGACCGATTGCTTTACACCACAGGACTGAAGTATTAACATCGCAAAAATGAGTAATAAATAATAAGTCTTCATATATCTGATGCTTTAAAAAGGATAAAATTATACATTTTATTATCTCACATATTTTCCACAAAATAAAAGAAAAAAAACGGAAGAATATAATTTCCCTTTATAAAATGCACAATGCCTAAAGCAAAACTTCAATTTGTGGTTACAAGCAAAGTTCAGCTTCAGGCATAAAAGAACTCTCCAAAATGAGAAATCAGGAATTACGTCCTAATCTACTTCTTATCATAAATTCCATTAGAGAATTTTCCATAAGCCATCACCTGGTTCGTATCAGGGAGGTGTACAATCTCCGGAAGATTGTTCGTGTCGAAATCAATATAAACCAGCTTTTCCGTATCCGATCCGTTGCGAATGACATGTGCACCTTCCGGACCCGCAGGGAAAGTAATTGCATCACCGGCTTTCACCGTTACATCTCCATTGATGGTACGAACGATACCTGTACCGCTGATAATATAGAATACCTCTTCATCCGTTTCATGATAATGGTATCCATAGGCAAAACTACCCGGTTCCACTTCTACAAAGTTCACACGGCACTGGTTCACATCCGCCTGCGCAACAATCGGTTTCACTGTAAATTCATTACCATCCTGGCTAAATTTCTGACCTTCTGCGGTCCTGTAATTCTTTACTGCAAGTTCTTTCATTGTCTTTTTGTTTTTAAATTGTTTATAAGATAGTTGCATTCATCAGTTTTTTCACTAACTTCGCAAATGTAGTCAATGACTTTCCGACAGTGCAAAGCTATTCACTATTTTACTTATAAACAAGAAGTTACAAACAAGTAAGATAGTTACCTAAAGGTTACTTTTGCTGAAAAGCAAGAGTTTAAAAATGAAGAAAAAGAGAAAATAATTAATTATAACCTAATCACATGAGTATGAAAACAAGAATTACCTCTAATCGTATCACAGAACTACACCCGGACGAGATATTCGTTTTCGGTAGTAACCTGGAAGGCGCACATGGTGGCGGAGCCGCTTATCTGGCATGGAAAAAATGGGGAGCCATCTGGGGACAAGGAACCGGATTGCAAGGACAAACCTATGGTATTCCGACTATGCACGGAGGACCGGGAGCCATCAAACCCTATGTAGATGAATTTATCCGCTTTGCTAAAGAACACTCACAATACACTTTCCTTGTTACAGAAATAGGATGCGGCATTGCCGGTTTTGCCCCGAAAGAAATTGCTCCTCTATTTAAAGAAGCTGCAAACGTGCCCAATATTCACCTGCCTCAGCGTTTCTGGGATGTACTGAATGCAAAATAAAGTCTTGCCCGCCTTCTGCCCAAAGCCAATAAAATACTGGAAAGGGAACAAAGAGAGCAGATGACAAATATTACCCCCGTGGAAACCAGAATGTTTCCAATACCTACTAAAGGAGAGACAATGCCACCAAACGAAAAGCAGACAGCCCCCAACAATGCTGAGGCTGTCCCGGCATTGTCGCGCTCACATTCCATAGCCAACGCAGTAGATGTAGTGAACGTCATTCCCATCATAAAGAGAACTGCCAGCAACAGGAGTTCATAAATCCAGAAACTGCAACCTAAAGCCAATGCGGCACATTCGAGCAAAGAAAAAATAAGCATCCCCATACAGCCGATCAGTGTTCCGTTTGCTGGCCGGCGAAACTTTACAGAGAATGCTGCCGCCCCACCGATAGCAATAGCATTAATACTGAAACAAACGCTGAAAGCAAAAGGGGAATAACCGTAGTGTTGCTGTATAATAAAGGGGGAAGATGCAATATAGGCAAACAGCACTCCCTGCGCAAAAGCCAGTTGCAACACATAGCAAACAAACTGCTTATTCTTAAGTACTACCTTGAAACTGCGAAAGGTATCCGCCCACTTCGTAGCCAGACGGTTTTCTTTAGGAAGCGACTCCCGGAAACGGATGCATCCTGCCAAGAGCAATACTCCCAGTACAAGTAAAATACCGAAAATGCCCTGCCAACCGATAGCTTCCGTAAAGACTCCCCCGATAATAGGAGCTACCACGGGAGCAATACCATTGATAGCACCAATAATCGCCAACATCTTTGCCAGATCCCTACCTGAAAATTTATCCGTAGCAATGGAACGAGCTATAACAATACCTCCCGCCCCGGCAATACCTTGTATCAGACGGAAAGTAACGAATTGCTGGATGTTCTGAGCAAACAAGCAGAACACTGTTGATATGATAAACAACCACATGGCAACCTGCAACGGTATGCGCCTGCCATAACGGTCGCTCAAAGGTCCGAAGAATATCTGGCCGACAGCCAGTCCGATCATACTGGTAGTTAATCCCAGCTGGACCATTGAAGAACTCGTGTTGAAGTATTCTCCCATAACCGGAAGACTTGGCAAATACATATCCGTAACAAAAGGCCCGAAGGCCGTCAGCATGCCCAATAAAATAAGAATGAACAGTTTTGAATTATCTTTTCCCATATAAACTTAACTTATATATTTCGTGGAATATACGTCCACTTTCGGACTGCAAAAATAAGAATAATCCATTTTATTCTCCCTACCTATTTTATTCAAAGCTATCCAATACAAGAACAAAAAAAATTCAATGTAGTTACTTTATACGGACAGATATACTGTCTGTAGAGGAGGGATGAATTGGCAAAGCATAATGTCACAGCACAAGAAATAGAAGAATATATAAAATCTTGTTTGCTATAGGTCAATATATATTTAACTTACCTTGTTTTGGGATAGAAAAGAAGGGAACCAGTTGACAAGTTGACAAGGAAACAAGGGGCTGCGCAATGCTTCTGTGCCGCATGGCACCTTGTCAACTTGTTAACTGGTCAACTTGTTAGTTACCCTGAAAATTTGGTGCGGTTGCCCTGAAGTCATGTAAATCAAGTTTCTTTATTCAGATATTTATCGTACTTTTGTAGCCTGTAAACCAGCTATTACGTTTAAGAAGGAATATAACTATGCGCTATAAACTTTCGGCACCTGCCACCTTGCATACCACTATCCAGCTCCCGGCTTCCAAGAGTATCAGTAACCGGGCTTTGATACTACATGCTTTAGCACAAGGACATATCACGCCTACCAATCTGAGCGATTGTGACGACACCTGCGTCATGATAAAAGCCCTGGACGGAAATCCCGAGCATATCGATATTCTTGCTGCCGGAACCGCCATGCGTTTTCTCACGGCTTATCTGAGTGTAACACCCGGTACACGCATCATTACAGGTACTGAGCGGATGCAACAACGCCCCATACGTATTCTGGTGGACGCCTTGCGCGAGTTGGGAGCACAAATAGAATATGCCGGAAACGAAGGTTTCCCTCCCTTGCGTATCACAGGCACAATATTGACAGGCGAAGAAATCAGCCTTGCCGGGAATGTAAGTTCACAATACATATCCGCTTTACTGATGATCGGCCCTATTCTGAAAAACGGATTAAGGCTGAACCTGACAGGAGAAATCATTTCACGTCCCTACATCAATCTGACTCTGCAATTGATGAAAGAATTCGGCGCAGACGCTGCATGGAGTTCCGAAAGCAGTATTACCGTCCGTCCGGGCCAGTACAAAGACATACCTTTCACGGTAGAAAGTGACTGGAGCGGTGCTTCCTACTGGTATCAAATGGTTGCCCTGAGCCAGGATAGCAAAGAAGAACCTGCAAAGACAGAAGTAGAGCTGCTGGGACTTTTCCCACGCAGTTATCAGGGCGACAGCCGGGGAACAGAGATATTTACCAAACTCGGCGTACGGACTACATATACTGACCGGGGAGTGGTATTAACCAAGATAGGAACTCCCGTTGCCCGCTTAAAGGAAGATTTAGTGGACATACCCGATCTGGCGCAAACTTTTGTTGTGACTTGTTGTTTAATGAACATACCTTTCCGCTTCAGCGGATTACAAAGTTTGAAGATAAAGGAAACTGATCGTATTCAGGCACTTATCACAGAATTACATAAGTTGGGATATGTGGTGAAGTCGGAACAGGACAGTATATTAATCTGGAACGGTGAACGTTGTGAACCGGAAGCCAGTCCCGTAATTGCAACTTACGAAGACCACCGGATGGCGATGACTTTTGCCCCTGCCTCCCTATTGGTACCATCGGTACAGATTGCTGAGCCACAAGTGGTTTCCAAGTCTTATCCGGGATATTGGGAAGATTTGAAACAAGCAGGGTTTAGAATTGAAATTGAGGAATAAGCTATGTTGATATTAATTATAAGTCTTATTGTACTGGTCTGTATCGCCCTTATGGCAGGATACATCCGTAACCAGCGTCTGCAAAAAAAGATAGAATGCGGAGAACTGGATGCCATGCCCGAAGTGAAAGAGGCTGATGCGGAATGTTGTGGACAGCATGAAGTATGCGAGCGGGACAGTCTGTTGGCTGCTGTCAGCAAAAAGATAGAGTACTATGATGATGAAGAATTAGACAAGTACATTGGCATTGCTCCCGAAGACTACACTCCCGAACAGGAAGATGAGTTCAGGGACATATTCTATACAATGCAGGATACCGACGTTGCCGGATGGGTGCGCAGCCTGCAATTACGGGGAATAGCACTACCGGACAATATCAAGGATGAAATATTTCTGATTATAGGAGAAAGGAGATCTTAAAGTGGAGCTACTACAATACACCTTCTTTCAACATGCCCTCATCGGCAGTTTACTGGCAAGCATCGTTTGCGGGCTTATCGGTACGTATATCGTGACGAGACGCCTGGTATTCATCAGTGGCGGACTGACGCATGCTTCTTTCGGAGGCATCGGTCTGGGATTATATACAGGCATTTCTCCCATACTGGCTGCTGGTGTATTTGCTGTGCTGTCGGCTTTTGGAGTGGAATGGCTTAGCAAACGCAATGATATGCGTGAAGATTCAGCTATCGCTGTATTCTGGACACTGGGTATGGCACTGGGTATCATGTTTACTTTCCTTTCACCCGGGTTTGCACCCGATCTTTCGGCTTACCTATTTGGCAATATACTGACGATTACATTAGGAGATATCGCCCTGCTGGCAGGGCTTGCAGTAATATTAGCCATCTTCTTTGTCCTATACTTGCGCCCGATCATCTATGTTGCTTTCGACCGGGAGTTTGCCCGTTCACAAGGTATTCCCGTACAGATATTCGAATATGTACTGATGATGTTCATTGCATTGACCATTGTTGCATGTCTGCGTATGGTAGGCATCGTGCTGGTTATTTCCCTGCTCACCATCCCGCAAATGACGGCGAATCTGTTTACACATCGTTTCCACCGTATTATCTGGTTGTCTATTGGCATCGGTTATCTCAGTTGCCTGGGCGGATTAATGATATCTTATTATCTGAACGTTCCTTCCGGGGCGGCTATCATCTTCTTTTCCATCATTATATATGTAGTATGTAAGCTGGGAAAGAGTTTTTATTTATCTTTACGGCAGAAAACGCAAAACCCGTAAAACCTACTGGTATAGTTGAAACGCAAAGCAATCCTCCTCGTTGGCATCTTAGTTACTTTGATGCTCGTTGCCGGATGTTCCACCCGAAAGAACACAGCCGGTACACGCTTCTACCATGCCCTGACCACCCGTTATAACGTATACTTCAACGGAAACGAAGCTTACAAAGCCGGATTGCAGGCACAGCAACAAGGGAACAAAGATAACTACATGGAGATGCTTCCCCTCTATCCCATAGGCAATAAAGAAACTACAGGCATCGGCACTTCCGACTATGAGCGTGCCATTGAGAAAGCACAAAAAGCCATTCGCCAGCATTCCATCAAACGGCGCCCTATCCGTAAACCGGGACGGGCTTATACGGATGAATACAAGAAGTGGCTGGCACGCCGGGAGTTCAATCCTTTCATTAATCGTGCCTGGATGCTATTGGGCAAAGCTCAATATCAGAAGGGAGACTTCCCGGAAGCGGCCGCAACCTTCTCTTATATTGCACGACTCTATGACGGACAGACGAATATCACTTCCGAAGCTTTAATCTGGTTGTCCCGTTGCTACTCTGCGCTGGGATGGCAATATGATGCGGAAGATGCTTTAAACAGGGTGAATAATGACAGTTTGCCACCGGCGCTGGCTATTCCATATGCTTCGGCCACAGGAAATTTCCTATTAGGCAGCCAACGATACAGAGAAGCAATCCCCCATCTCGAAAAGACAGCCAGGAAAGAAAAGAACAAGCAGCAGAAAGCACGATGTTACTATCTCCTGGGGCAGACCTATCAAATGCTGCAACAACCGGAACAGGCCTATCAGGCGTACAGCAAGGTAATCCGCCTCAATCCACCGTACGAACTGGCGTTAAGTGCCCGTATCCGTCAGACGGAAGTGATGCCCACTGCCAATAGTCGTAAGATTACCGGAAAGTTATTGCGCCTCAGCAAGGATGAGAAAAACAAAGAATACCTCGATCAGATTTATTATGCATTGGGAAATGTATACCTTGCCGAAAAAGATACGGTACAAGCTCTTGCCGCCTATCACAAAGGAATAGAGAAGAGTACTCGGAACGGTGTGGAGAAAGGAGTTCTTCAACTTACACTGGGCAATTTGTACTGGCAGCAAGCGCGTTATGCCGAAGCACAAAAAGCCTATGCCGAAGCGATAGGATTGATAGACAAAGCCCATCGGGAATATGCCACTATCACCAATCGTTCAGAGATCCTGGACGAACTGGTACCACATACCAATGCCATACAGCTACAAGATAGCTTACAACATCTTGCCAGACTGCCGGAAGCAGAGCGAATGGCAGCCATAGAGAAAATCATAGCACAAGTAATAGCCCGGGAAGAAGCTGAACGCAAAGCTGCAGAAGAAGCAGAACGGGAGGCAAACCGCCAAAAGATGAGGGAAGAAGCAGAAAGTCAATTACCTGCCACTTCAATTATCAGCAGACCGGGACAGGAAAATGCAGTCACTACCCTCCAACCTACAATAGGAGGAAAGCAAGACTGGTATTTCTATAACCCTCAATTGGTAGAACAAGGAAAAGCTGAATTCCAACGCTTGTGGGGACGCAGAAAGCTGGAAGATAACTGGCGAAGGAAAAATAAAACAGTAGTTGCACTGGATGATTTTGAAGCGATAGATTACAGTGAACCGGAAGAAGGTGTTGCTAAAGGAGACACAATCCATGGCAATCGGGGAAATGAAACTATTGATTCTTCCATTCCCCGGAAAGAAGAAAGCGAAAAGAGCACTGCCGACAGCATTACCGGTGATACTCACCGCCCGGAATACTATCTGGCACAAATTCCGTTGACAGAGGAAGCTATGCAAGCCTCAAACACACTGTTATCAGAAGCCTTATATGGTGCCGGAATGATTTTCAAGGATCGTATGCAGGATTTCAAACGGGCAGAAGCTGCGTTTGAACGACTGGTACGTCAGTTCCCTGACTTTACACAAGCGGATGAAGCATATTATCAGTTATTCCTGACCGAACTGGCTCTAAATTATTATGGAGAACTTCCTGCCCTGCAACGTGCAGAGAAATATAAGGCCGAACTTATCGCCCGGTTCCCCAAAAGCCGCTATGCCAAGACACTGGCCGACCCGGACTTTGCAGAAAATGCCGTATATGGCAAACAACGTGAGGACTCCCTCTATGCCCGTGCTTACAAACATTTCCAACTGGGCGATACAACCACCGTGCGTGCAGCCGAACATCTTTCTGCCGAGATATACCCTCTGGGGCAGCATCGTCCCAAATTCATGTTCCTCAACGCCGTCACCCGGCTACAGGGAGGAGAAACCGATCAGTTCCTTGCTATCCTGAAGGAACTTGTACAGCAATATCCACAAAATGAAATCACTGATCTGGCTGCCCATATTCTGAAAGGGGTACAGGAAGGACGTCTGCTGGCTCGCGACAGTCATACATTTGGCTCCATCTGGCAACGGCGGAATGCTGAGCTTGCCGAGGCTGGCAAGTTAACAGGCGATAGTCTGAGTGGTGGCGCTATTCTTCCTCCGGACAGCGCATTCAGTACAGAGCGCAATACACCGTTCCTCTTTATCCTGGCTTACGAAGAAGGAAAGGTAAATGAGAACATGCTACTGTTTGAAGTGGCACGCTATAACTTCTCCACTTTCCTGGTGAAGAACTTCGACCTTGCGTTTGCTCACGAACGGGGCATCGGCATGCTGCAAATCCGACCATTCAGTAACTACGATGAGGCACAACAATACTTCCGCCGTCTTTATGCCAATCCCGAAATGGCTACACGACTCAGTGGTATGCGTGCCATACTCATATCAGAAGCCAACTACGAACAATTGATTAAACAGTATAGTTTCGACGATTACGATACCTTCTACCGTGCACACTTCTCTTCCATACCGGAACCTGAGTTAAAAGGTTACACGCTGGATGAGCCACTACTGAACCTGCCAACAGAGGAAGAAGAACGACAGAAAGAAGAAAATCTGCCTACGGAAGAGGATGACCCGGAAAATGGTGTTATCTTTGAGGACTGAAAAAGTGAGTAGTGTTATGAAGAAAGATAAACTCCTTTGGGTAGACGATGAGATCAGCTTGCTGCGACCGCACATCCTGTTTCTGGAAGGCAAAGGTTACGAAGTAGACACCGTAACCAACGGACAGGATGCACTGGACCGTTGCCGTGCTACAACCTATGACCTGATCTTTCTGGATGAAAACATGCCTGGGCTGAGCGGCCTGCAAACCCTGGCTTTGATAAAAGATATCTGCCCCACCGTCCCCGTGGTCATGATCACCAAGAGTGAAGAGGAAAATATCATGGACATGGCTATCGGCCAGAAAATTGCAGATTACCTGATCAAGCCCGTCAATCCCAATCAAATATTATTATCGCTAAAGAAGAACCTGCACCGCCGGGATATTGTCAGCGAAGCCGCACAAACCGGCTATCAGCAGAGTTTTGGTAAGATAGGCATGCAGATTAATGACTCACTAACGGCAGCCGACTGGATGGAGTTATATCGCCGCCTTGTTTATTGGGAACTGGAACTGGAAGCTACAGACAGCCCCATGAGCGAAATGCTTGCCATGCAGAAAACAGAGGCCAACAGTGCTTTTGCGAAATTCATTAAAAGGAACTATGCAGATTGGGTATCAGCTAAAGATGCACCTGCCGATCGTCCTCTGATGAGTCCGGATCTCTTCAAGCGTATTCTTTTCCCGGCATTGGACAAAGGCGAGAAGGTTTTCTTCATCGTGCTCGATAATTTCCGTTACGACCAGTGGCGTGTACTTGCCGACGAATTATCCGGTCTGTTCAATATAGACGAGCAACTCTATTTCAGCATTCTGCCCACTGCCACACAATATGCCCGTAACGCTATTTTTTCCGGTCTGATGCCTGACCAAATAGCTAAATTGTTCCCGGAACTGTGGGTAGATGAAGACGAAGAAGAAAACAAAAACCTGAACGAGGCTCCACTGATACGTACAATCATTGAGCGTTATCGCCGCAACGATACATTCTCTTATCATAAAATCAATGATGCAGCCGGTGCAGAACGTTTACTGGCACAACTCCCTGCCCTGGCACAGAATGATCTGAACGTTGCCGTGTTCAATTTCATCGATATGTTGAGCCATAGCCGTACAGAGAGTAAAATGATACGTGAACTCGCTTCTACTGAAGCTGCCTATCGCAGCATTACCCTTTCATGGTTCCGCCATTCACCCTTGAGCGATCTTCTGAAAGCACTTGCATCCCGTCAATATCGTGTCATTATCACGACCGACCACGGCAGTATCCGCGTAGATAACCCTGTGAAAGTACAGAGCAACAGTAAGGAAATCAATGCCAACCTGCGCTACAAGCTATCACGCAATATGGCATACAACCCCAAACAAGTATTTGAAATCACCCGACCGACCGAGATACACCTTCCCTCACCCAATGTGAGTACGCGCTATATCTTTGCCACAGGACGCGATTTCTTTGCCTACCCCAATAATTACAACCATTATGTCAGTTACTACACCGATACCTTCCAGCACGGAGGTATTTCGATGGAGGAAATGATAATCCCGCTCATCACACTGAGCGGACGAAGCTGAAAGTAAATTGTAAATTCAATCTAATATGGAAATTAAAATTCAATCTCTGGACCATATCCATGAAGCCGCTCGCGAGTTTATCGCTGCTATGGGCGACAACACTGTTTTTGCTCTCTATGGAAAGATGGGAGCTGGTAAAACGACTTTCGTCAAAGCACTTTGCCAGGAACTGGGTGTTGAAGATGTCGTTACATCACCCACCTTTGCTGTTATCAACGAGTATCGTTCGGACATAGCGGGAGAACTCATTTACCATTTCGACTTCTATCGTATCAAGAAGCTGGAAGAAGTATATGATATGGGTTATGAGGATTATTTCTACAGTGGGGCACTCTGTTTCATTGAATGGCCGGAGTTGGTAGAAGAACTGTTGCCGGGCAATACAGTGAAAGTAACCATCGAAGAACTGGAAGATGGTTCACGCAAGTTGACAATGGAAAATTTAGGTTAATATCTTATGAGTCAATACATCGTACAAGGCATCTTTGCAGTAGCCGGCATTATTTCATTACTGGCAGCAATATTGGATTGGGAGTGGTTCTTCACTGCCCGCAATACACAATTCGCTGTAAAAAGTGTGGGAAGAAAACGTGCCCGGTTATTCTATGGTGTACTGGGAGTTATTCTTATCGGAATGTCGGTGTTCTTCTTTCTGAATACACCGCCGGTATAACTTTTAGGCGCGGATTACGTGTAATCCGCGCCTAAAAAATAAAAACAGGCTAAGCCTCTATTGCCATCCTCCGCCAAGTGCTTTATATAACCGCACCAACGTTATCTGCTTATCCCGTATCGCATTGCTTAAACCTATCTGTGCATCAAAATATCCACGTTGTGCATCCAGCACATCCAAATATCCGATCACTCCGTTAATATACTGTAACTGAGCCAACTCTACATTACTTCGTGCCGCTTGTTCCAGTTGTAGACGCGATTCATAAATCTCTTTGATTTTACTGAAATCCACAATGGCATTCCGCGCATCCTTAAATGCTGTCAATACTGATTTCTCATAAGAATACACCTCTTGTTCATAAGCTGCTTTCTTTGCTTTTAACATTGCGCGGTTCTTTCCCATAGCAAACAAGGGGGTCAGTAATGATCCACTCAAAAAATGGTATGGTGATTTCAGGAAATCCGAGAACTCAGCACTCTCCAAACCATAATGCGCTGTCAAAGCCAAACGAGGAAACATATTGGTATATGCAAGCCCCACTGATGCATTGGCTGCAATCAACTTTTGTTCCGCCTGACGTACGTCCGGACGACGCTCCAATAATGTGGAAGGAAGTCCAACAGGAAGGCTTTCCGGTAATTTCACTTCTTCCGGCAATACAGAACGTGCAATCTTCTGCGGATAATCACCAGCCAGGAATGCTATATCATTCTCTTTTATGGAAATCTTTCGCTCCAGATCCGGTACCAAGGTCGCAGTACGTGCCAATTCCACCTGTGCCTGTTGATAAGAAGTCTCCGAAGTCAGTCCGCCTTCAAAACGAAGCTTTGCCAAACGGACTCCCTCTTTACGGGCATTCAGTGTCTGCCGCACAATAGCCAATTCATTATCCAAGGCTACCAATTCAAAATACGCCTGAGCCACTTCTGCCACCAGACTCATTTTCAGTGCCCGTTGTGCTTCTATCGAACCCAAGAAATCTGCCATACTCTTATCTTTTGCCCAACGCAGGTTTCCCCAAAGGTCCACTTCCCATGAGACTATTGCTTTGGCTTCATAACTCCGGTCCGAATCGTAATTATCTCCGCCATAGTTTTCCGCCTCCTTGTCTGCATACAGCTTTCCACTGACTTGTGGGAAAAGATTAGCAAAGTCAATGCGTTTCATTGCGGCCAACTCCTTTACCCGGGCAGCAGCAATTTTCATATCTTTATTATATTCAAGAGTACGCTCAATAAGTGCTTGCAGCGTGGTATCAGTATAGAGTTCCCACCATTGCCGGTCGGCAATAGAAAGTGTGTCCTGTTCTGTAGAGTCAAGTTGCTGCGGCAAATTCAACTCCGGACGTGCATAGTGTTTACCCAACTGGCAGGAACTGAACGCCAGTACCACCAACGCCATCATACCATATATTGTATATTTTCTTTTCATAACTTATCGTTTAAATCGCTTCGTAACTTTATTAATATTCGCGCTTTTCGCTTTTGCCTTCGCCTTATAAATCAGTACGAAGAAGAACGGGACTAAAAGAATACCTACCGTTACAGCCAGAATCATTCCGAAGAATACACCAGTACCAATAGCCTGACGGCTTGCCGAACCCGGTCCACTGGCAATCACCATCGGCAGCATACCAAGGATGAATGCCAAAGATGTCATCAAGATAGGACGGAAACGCAACTGTGATGCATGCAAGGCTGCTTTAACTACATTCGCACCACGATCTACCTGTTCCTTAGCAAATTCTACAATCAAGATTGCATTCTTTGCCGCCAGTCCGACTAACATAACCAGCCCGATCTGAAAATAGACATCATTCTCCAAGCCGCAAGCCCATACTCCGAGATAAGCTCCCAATGCGGCAATCGGCAATGAAAGTAATACCGCAATCGGCACTGTCCAACTCTCGTAAAGGGCAGCCAGGAAGAGGAATACAAACAGGAATACCAGTGCCAACACCATTGCCGTCTGTCCGCCTGCCTGCTTCTCCTGATATGAAAGTCCGCTCCATTCCACACCTATGTTCTCCGGCAAATGCTCACGGGCAATCTGCTCAATAATCTCCATTGCCTGACCGGAACTATAGCCGTCGGCTGCTCCACCACGGATCACAGCACTGTTGAACATATTGAAACGCTTGATGCTACCCGGCCCCGTGGTATATGAGGTAGTTCCGAGAGAAGTTAGCGGTATCATCACATTATCCGCCCCACGTACAAAGAACAGGTTGATATTTTCCTTATGTTCCCTATAAGGTGCTTCTGCCTGGATATATACACGATAGATACGGTTAAACATATTGAAGTCGTTTACATATACCGAACCAGTATAAGCTTTCATGGTTGAAAACACATCTGCCAGCGGCACACCTGCCAGTTTCACCTTATCACGGTCTACATCGAAATAGAGCTGCGGAATATCTGCCTGCAAAGATGATGATAACCCGGATAATTCCTTGCGTTGTGAAGCGTAATACATCAACGTGTCTGTCGCTTGTACCAAGTTATCAAAAGTAGCGTCTCCACGTGCTTCGAGTTGCATTTCGAAACCACCCGAACTTCCCAGTCCCGGGATAACCGGCGGTGTGGAAAGATATACCTTACACTCGGGATACTCCTGCAAATCCTCTTTCACCTGAGCCATTACCTCATCGATAGTCTGTCCGTCACGTGCACCCCACGGTTTCAGAATAACAGTCAATTCACTGCGTGCCTGGCTGCTACCCACACGGGGGCTACTACCTACTACGCTCTGAACATATTCTACAGCCGGATTCAGCATCAGATATTCTACAGCACGTTCCGATACGATTCGCGTACGCTCCAGTGTCGCACCTTCAGGCAATTCCAATTCCACTTTAAAGTATCCTTGATCTTCTACAGGCAAAAAGCTGGTCGGTATCAGGCGGTTTATCAACAAAATAGCTACCAGTATCACACCAAATGCACTCAATACCCTGCGGGGATTACCTATCACACGTGAAATCTGGCGAACATACTTACGGTTGCCCGTATTCAGTGCGTAGTTGATATAGCGGAATACAATATTCTTCCGTTTATGAGATTCCGGTTTCAATATCAATGAACACATCACCGGACTCAGAGTCAGCGCAACAACTGTAGAAAGCAATACGGAAACCACAATTGTCACCGTAAACTGACGATAAAGCTGCCCTGTGATACCACCGAGGAAACTAACCGGTACAAACACAGCTGCCAATACCAGAGACGTAGCAATAATCGCTCCCGTCAATCCTTCCATCGCTTTCTTTGTAGCCTCGTAAGGTGGCAATTTCTCTTCATGCATGATGCGCTCCACATTCTCTACCACCACAATGGCATCATCCACCACAATACCAATGGCAAGTACTAATCCAAGTAAGGTAAGTATATTGAGGGAGAAACCGAATATCAGCATGAAACCAAACGTACCAATCAGAGAGATAGGTACTGCTACAATCGGAATAAGGGTAGCACGCCAACTTTGCAATGATAAGAATACTACGATAATTACCAGTATCAATGCTTCAAACAAAGTCTTGTATACTTCGTGGATAGACTCTGAAATGTAAGTAGTCATATCAAATGGAATCTCGTAACTCAATCCGTCAGGAAAGTTATTGCTGATTTCATCCATTGCCTTTTTCACATTCTCCGCCACTTCCATAGCATTGGCGCCCGGAAGCATATAGATACCTAACACAGCCGCATTCTCACCATTGATGCTACTCTCCGTATTGTACGAAGAAGCCTCCAATGAGATACGTGCCACGTCACGCAAACGGATAATGGAACCATCCGCATTAGCGCGAATTACGATTTCCTCAAACTGTCCTACCGTAGAGAGACGTCCCTGCGTTGTAATAGGAATGGTAATATCCAATCCTGTCACAGGTTGTTGTCCCAATACACCAGCTGCAGATTCACGATTCTGATCTTTCAGAGCATTCTGCAAATCGGCTACGGTCAGTCCAAAGTTTGCCAACTTATCCGGTTGCACCCAAATCTGCATAGCATAGTAACGGCTACCAATATTTGACACACGACCTACACCAGGAATACGGCGAAGTAAATCGAGTACATTCAATGTAGCAAAGTTACTCAGATAAATTTCATCAAACTTCGGATCAGAAGACCTCAGACAGATAGTCATTAACTGGCTGGCTGCCTGTTTTTCTACGGATATACCGTTTTGTACCACCTCTGCCGGAAGACGGGATTCCGCCAACTTCAAGCGGTTCTGTATTTCAACCGCTGCCAAGTCAGGATCAGCAGAAATATCAAATGTAACTGTAGCTGAGAAACCACCGGAGTTTGAGCTATTGGACTCCATGTAGAGCATTCCCGGCGTTCCGTTCAACTCTTGCTCAATAGGTGTAGCTACCGCTTGGGATACCGTCAGCGCACTGGCACCGGGATACGAAGCGCTAATCTTCACCACCGGTGGCGTAATCTGCGGATATTGGTCAATGGGAAGCATCGTCAGTCCGATGATACCCACAATGACAATCAGTATGGAGATGACAGCCGAAAAGACCGGTCTGTCTATAAAGAAACTTACTTTCATATGCTCTCCCCTCCCTCTTCTTCTTTTTTCAACAGGGCATTGTTAACTTTAACTTTCATACCCGGGCTCAGTTTATGGTATCCTTCTACCACTATTGTTTCACCCGGCACCAAACCTCTCTCCACCACTACTTGATTCTGGAACTCCGGTCCTAACTCTATAAAACGACGTTCTACAGTAGAATCACGACGCATAACAAATACATAGGCACCACCTTTTTCTATAATAACAGACTTCAGGGGGACCACTGTTGCATTCTCCCGCACATCCAGCAATAGCTTCACTTTAGTAAACTGGCCCGGAAGCAATACGTGTTTCGGATTAGGCATTTCGGCACGAACAGAGAAAGTACCGGTACGTGGATCAACCTGCGGTTCGGCAAAGTCGACCAAGCCTTTGAAAGGATAAACTGTATTATCGGCAAGTGTAATAGAAATATTCGGCTGCCAGGAACGGGTAGAATCTTTCTGTCCCAGATTCACGTTACGTTCCTTGGTTTTCAGATAGTCTAATGCTGTCATACTGAAATCTACCAGTACCGTATCGCTTTTCACGATATTGGCAAGCAATGACTTGCCGCCCGTACCGACCAATGTACCAAGGTCTACATACCGTTCACTGATGTGTCCGGCCAGCGGAGAGCGAACCACTGTATATCCAAGTTCCAGTTCTGCCTGGTCAAGATCGGCCTGACTCATAGCAACACTGGCCACTGCCGTTTCATAAGCTGCCACCGCGTTATCCAAATCTAATTGACTGGCAGCATTTTGTTCATACAAGGGGCGAATGCGCTCCAGGTCACGTTGTGCTTTGCGTGCTTGTGCTTCATCTTTTTTCAACTGTGCACGAGCCTTATCCGCTTTAGCGCGATACTGATCCTGATTAATAACAAACAATACTTGATTCTTCGTCACATAAGTACCTTCTTCGAAAAGCATATTTTCCAGATACCCTTCTACGCGGGCGCGCACTTCCACAAACTGTTGAGCGCGAACACGTCCCACGTATTCACCATAGATTTCGACATCATCTTGTGTCACCGGTTCCACAGCTACTACCGGAAGATCCGGTGCAGGTGCCGGACGATGAGTAATAAACCAGTAAATCGCTACTAACAGTACTATACCAATTGCGGCAATCACTGCCTGCTTTTTCGTTATTCTGAATTCTCTCTTCTTAAAAAACGGTTTCATAAGCTCTCTGTTTATGTTAATGTTAAAAACCCTATAAATAAAAAACACAACTGGCGTGCCAAAGTTCGATGGCTATACCTTTATTATTCATAGTCAAACCATTAAAGTTTTAACAAAGGATTATGAGAGTGGGGAATTCACTCTACAAGTGTGGAATTATTCCACAAAAAAAGTCCGAACAAGCTGTCCGGACTTCTCTTTTACTTAACTGAAACTTCTTATTCTTCATCATCATCCAATGACTCCGTATATTCCAGTTCTCCTTGAACTACAAACAGGATTTCTTCCGGATCATACTCACCCATCTCATCTTTGTGGGCTTCTTTGATGATGTAATCTACGATTTGCCCCAGGTCGACTTCGATGCATCCATCTTCATCCGGCTTTGCATCCAGGATGCCGCTTTCAGAATAATACTCGTCAATCAAATCGAGGAAATAATAGAGTTCATCTTCGGAGTATTTTTCCTTTAACTCCTGCGGCAAATAATTCTTGATGTATTCGATGGTTTTTTCGTCATCGAGATCATCCTTTAAGAAATCGTCTTCCAGTCCCATAACAGTTAGTTTTTTAAGGGTTAATACCTTATTATATTATGCTCCTATAAAAGCATCTTTTTTATCTTGTCATCAAAAGCTGATTTCCCGGCAGAACCTACCTGCTTGTCAACCAACTCACCGTTTTTAAAGAACAATACGGTAGGAATGTTACGGATACCATATTCAGCAGCCACATCACCATTCTCATCTACATCACACTTACCGATGAGAACCTGTCCTTCATACACTTCTGCCAATTCTTCTATGATAGGACCTACCATTTTACAAGGACCACACCACGGGGCCCAAAAGTCAATCACTACAGGTTTACCTTCTGCAAGGATTTCCTTATAGTTGCTGTCTGTAATTTCTAAAGCCATTGCGTTAATGATTAATTATTTAATGTTTAATGATTACTGTCAAATTATTTACGGAAGCAAAGATAACTAATTTATCCGGAATTCCAGTTCGGGACGGTCATTTAAATAAGAGATTAACTCACGTCCTACCGAAAGTTTCACAGGTCGGGAAATCATGTCCACTACCGTCTTACTATCAGGATCACTCACTTTAAAATAGAGTTCCGTTGTACCCGGATTCCCTTTCATTAGTGCAGCAAGCTCCGTAACCAAAGCCTGGTTCAACACAGAAAGCGGTATCAGGATAGTAATTTTAGAAATCAGTTTCTCTTTCACATCCGGAAGCAATTCCATAGAAGTAATCTTAACTTCCAACTCATCTTGTTTCCACTGTTTAGGTTGGCAACGAGCCTTAATGAAAAGGAAGGTACGTTCGCCCAAATATCCCTGATAGGTCACCCAGTCATTACCAAAGAACGGAAGTTCAGCCGAACCGGAATAGTCTTCAATCTTCGCAATGCCATAAGGATTACCATTTTTACTGATTCCCCGACGCACAGAAGTCACAATACCCCCCATCGTTATCTCTCGTCCGGCAAGTGCCGTTTTATCCTCCAGTTCAGCCATACGCGTATTACATACGTGCTGCAATACTACGGAATATTCATCCAGTGGATGGGCAGATAGATAAATACCTACCAGGTCACGTTCCTTGTTCAAGCGGTCCAGATCACTCCAGCGTTCAGCTTCAGGTATTTCGGGAGTGGCAATGTCCACTACATTATCTCCACCGAACAACGAGTTGGCAGCCGCTGCCTGGTCTGCCTGATAACGGTTACCATAACGTACCAAAGTTTCCAGAAAAACCTCATTTTTGGAATTCACAGCAAAGTATTGTTCACGTCTTAACTCCGGGAACTCATCAAAACCACCTGCCAAAGCAAGACATTCCAGATTCTTCTTATTACAAGCTGTCAGATTGACACGCTGCACAAAATCGAATATACCTTTAAAAGGACCATTTTTCTCACGTTCTTCCATGATATTCAGTACAGCGCCTTCGCCTACTCCCTTCACTGCACCAAGACCGAAACGGATATTTCCTTCCGGGTTAACAGTAAACTTCAGATTACTCTCATTCACATCCGGACCAAGAACTTTGATGCCCATCGATTTACATTCATCCATCAATTTGGTGATGTCAGTAATGTTCGACAAACTTCGGCTCATCACAGCTGCCATATACTCTGCCGGATAGTTCGCTTTCAGATACGCGGTCTGATAAGCTACCCATGAATAGCAAGTGGCATGAGATTTATTGAAGGCATAGGATGCAAACTTCTCCCAGTCTCCCCAAATTTTTTCAAGCACCTTCGGATCATGCCCATTCTTACGTCCGCCCTCGACAAATTTAGGTTTCATATGATCCAGTTTGTCACGCAGCTTCTTACCCATCGCTTTACGCAGAGCATCAGACTCACCACGGGTAAAGTCTGCCAGCAAACGTGACAAAAGCATCACCTGTTCCTGATACACCGTAATACCATATGTATCCTTCAGATACTTCTCCATGACAGGAATATCGTACTCAATCGGCTTCCGTCCATGTTTACGGTCGATAAAGTCCGGAATATAATCCATAGGCCCCGGACGATAGAGGGCATTCATTGCAATCAAGTCTTCGAAAGTAGATGGCTGCAACTCACGCAAATATTTCTGCATACCGGCAGATTCAAACTGGAATGTACCGATAGTACGCCCGTCACTATATAATTTATAAGTAGCAGGCTCGTCAATAGGCACCTTATCTATATTTAATACCAGTCCACGATGCAAACGCACATTTTCCACGGCCTCCTTGATGATTGATAATGTTTTCAATCCCAAGAAGTCCATCTTGATCAAACCCGTATCTTCAATGACCGAACCTTCATATTGGGTAACAAGCATCTTCTCACCCGTTTCCTTATCATCGGCAGTACTTACAGGTACCCAGTCAGTAATATCATCACGGCAGATAATCGTACCACAGGCATGCACACCGGTACCACGCACATTGCCTTCCAGCATCTTGGCATATTTCAGCGTATCGCGCACCAAAGGATCGGGAGAAGCCTCTGCTGCTTGCAGTTCAGGAACATAATCAATGGCATTCCGCAGATTCAACTTCTTATCGGGTATTTTATCAGGAACCAATTTAGCCAGACGGTCAGACTCAGAAAGAGGAAGTTTCTGCACACGGGCAACGTCTTTAATAGCAAGTTTGGTAGCCATTGTACCATAAGTAATGATATGCGCCACTTTTTCCTGACCATACTTTTGCGTCACCCAACGAAGTACTTCTCCACGTCCATCATCATCAAAGTCGATATCAATATCAGGCAACGATATACGGTCGGGATTCAGAAAACGCTCAAACAGCAAGTCATATTTAATGGGGTCGATTTTCGTAATCTGCAAACAATATGCTACCGCTGAACCGGCTGCCGATCCACGCCCCGGACCTATCGAAACTCCCATATTACGCCCGGCAGCAATAAAGTCCTGTACAATGAGGAAGTATCCCGGAAACCCCATTGTCTTCATGATGTAAAGCTCAAACTTCAACCGTTCCATCACCTCATCAGACAGGGGATCTCCATAAAATATCTTAGCACCGTCAAAAGTCAATTTGGCGAGATAATCCGCTTCCAGTTTGATACGATATAACTTTTCATATCCGCCTAAACGCTTGATTTTAGCTTTGGCAGCATCCTCATCCAGCACTACATTACCATTTTCATCCTGGGTGAATTCATCAAATAAATCCTTCTCAGTATATTTCTGCCGATAGCCTTCTTCTGTTCCAAAGTCTTCGGGAATAGCAAAAGTAGGCATAATAGGTGCATGGTCAATGGAATAGTATTCTACTTTATCCAGAATTTCAAGGGTATTGGACAAAGCCTCAGGAACATCTGCAAAGAGTTCATTCATCTCTGCCTTCGTCTTCATCCACTCCTGCTTGGTATAAAGCATACGATTCGGATCATCCAGATCTTTACCGGTACTCAAACAAATCAGCCGGTCATGTGCCTCAGCATGTTCTTCATTCACAAAGTGAACGTCATTGGAACAAATGAGCTTAATATTATATTTTTTTGCAAACTCTATTAATTTGGCATTTGCCTTTTGCTGCAACGGATAAGCTTCATGGTTGGCACGCGGTATAGTAGCCCGATGCCGTTGTAATTCCAGATAATAATCTTCACCGAAAAGATTTTTATACCAGCGTATAGCTTCCTCCGCATCTTCCAGCTGGTCATTGATAATCTTCTTAGGCACTTCACCACCAATACAAGCCGAACATACAATCAAACCTTCATGATACTTCTCCAATTCGTTACGGTCGGTACGCGGACGCATATAGTAACCTTTGGTCCAAGCCCTGGATACCAGCTTAATCAGATTATGATAGCCTTTCTCGTTTTTCGCCAATACAATTAAGTGCCAACCGCTTTGGTCGGGCTTACCTTCTTTTTTATCCATAGTACGGCGAGCCACATACATCTCACAACCAATGATTGGTTTGAACAGCCTATTTTCAGCTTCCGCAATCTTCGCACGACAGTCAGCAAGTTCCGCTTCCTTATCATCGCAAGCAATCTCGCCGCTTTCAATACCGGCCATCCGTTTCTTAAGATCTTTGATCTCACCCTTCGGCCCGCTATTCTTTTTGTTAACGTAGTTAGTGAATTCCTTAATGCCGAACATATTACCGTGGTCAGTCACGGCTATTCCCTTCATTCCATCCTTCATAGCCTTGTCCACCAACGCACTTACGCTGGCCTGACCATCGAGTAAGGAATACTGGGTATGAACGTGCAAATGAACAAAATCCTGCATAAATATCTCCTTTCAATTAAGAGCATAAAAGTACAACCTATATAAGACCTAACAAAAATATTTCCCTAAAAGTTATCAACAGATGCATTTCTCCCTCCAAATGCTTGTTAGATTTTCAAAATAAGCCTATTTTTGCCGATAATTTGTATTCAAGAGAATAAAACAACTTAGATGAGTCGACTAAAAAAGCTAAAAAAGATACGAATTCACCGCGAAGGGACACATACACTGGCCGGTAGCTTACTATTGCTATTGGTTGTCAATTCAGTCCTCTATTTTGGACTGGAATGCAAATTACCGTTCTATATCGCAGCTGTGGTCAGTATCGTCCTGTATGGAATGCTGGTGAATTTCTTCCGATGCCCTATCCGCCTATTTGGCCAGGAAGACACCGAAAAGATTGTGGTGGCACCTGCCGATGGCAAAATAGTAGTCATAGAAGAAGTGGATGAAAACGAATACTTCCACGACCGCCGTCTTATGATTTCTATTTTTATGAGTGTCATCAATGTACATGCCAACTGGTATCCGGTAGACGGAACCGTAAAGAAGGTGGCACACCATAATGGTAAGTTCATGAAAGCCTGGCTGCCGAAAGCCAGTACCGACAACGAACGCTCTACAGTGGTGATTGAAACTCCCGAAGGTGTAGAAGTAATGGCTCGTCAGATTGCCGGAGCTATGGCACGACGTATCGTCACTTATGCCGAACCCGGTGAAGACTGTTATATCGATGAACACATGGGCTTTATCAAGTTCGGGTCTCGTGTAGATGTTTATCTCCCGTTGGGCACAGAAGTGTTCGTGAAAATGGGACAAACCACCACAGGAAACCAGACCGTGATAGCCAAACTAAAATAACTAAACAATGGCTAACCGTATTACTCGCCATATCCCCAATACACTGACATGCCTGAATCTGTTCTCCGGCTGTATTGCATGTGTTATGGCATTTGAGTTCAAGTATGACTGGGCTCTGACTTTCATCATTATCAGTGCTGTGTTCGACTTCCTCGATGGAATGTCGGCGCGGGTATTGCATGCCCCTTCTCCCATTGGAAAAGAATTGGACTCCCTGGCAGACGATATCAGTTTCGGATTAGTACCTTCAGTTATCGTATTCTCCTTATTGCGTGAGACGACTTATCCCGATTGGATGAGCAGCTTTCAGGAATATGTTCCCTATTTTGCTTTTCTCATTGCCATATTTTCAGCACTGCGTCTGGCAAAATTCAATATTGACGAACGCCAAACCAGTTCATTCATCGGACTAAATACTCCAGCCAACACATTGTTTTGGGCAGCAGCCGCTGCGCAATACCACGACTGGTTGATACAAGGTGGGGTAGTTCTGTATGGATTACTAATCTGTATTGTACTATTCTCCCTGTTGCTGGTTTCCGAATTTCCAATGTTTGCTTTCAAATTAAAGAACCTATCTTGGGAAGAAAATAAAATCCGTTATTTATTTTTGATAGTCAGTATTCCTCTACTTATTTTCGTAGGACTTGCTGCTGTCATAGGCTGGTACATCATTCTATGCTGGTTTGTTAGAAAGAAACTCTAAACAATCTTTTGGCACAGTTGTTGTACTATCGTTCGTAAGACGAACAATATATAAAACGATTAGCCCATGTTTCATATCTTAGGATTTCTATTTGTCATCATAGTCGTTATTCTGGTCATCGGACTCAGTATCATCGGCACCGTTCTCCGGACTATCTTCGGGCTGGGAGGAAAGCGTCGTTCTTCCTCCGGCAGTTATCAATCTGGCCAGGGTTATTCTTACTCAGGCGGTCAACAACAAAACTCTTCTTCACAAACAGATGAAGGAACCACTTCTGAAGGAAATGATATTCATAGAAAACACAAAAAACTCTTTTCTAAAGATGAAGGAGAGTATGTTGATTTTGAAGAAATTAAAGAATAATCAGACTTTAGCCATGCCGGTAAGGATGTATTTACCTTTCAAATTATGCTCTTTCATATAAATTTGAACCTCCATCCGGCAGGCTGACACCAAGGCATGTCCCGTCAATCTTTCATTCATAGCTTTAATAAATGAATACTCAGTGTCGTCGTGTATAAAAGATATGCGATGATATTCCATTATATAATGTATTTAAGTATCTGTTGAATCTCCAAATATACGGATAAAATACGTAGTATAAATTAAAAAAGGAATATAAAAAGAGAATCCCGGCAAAGAAGTCCTCTGCCAGGATTAACTCAAACTTTCATTATTTTACTGCCTAACCAGTCTACCTTTGATTACCTCTCATTACAATCCGTCCATATAGCTACAGATGTAAGTGAACTTGGTGAGGGCAAAAGTATACAGAAAAAGCAGAATATGATTTCTAAAAATGGTATTTCTAAAAGAAAAAGACAATCGCCTAAACAACAACAACTTACCGTTGTTATTTCAAAAGTATTTTGACGATTTCATATTCTTTTTGACGATTTGTCATCGTGTAAAATGGAGATAATAATAGCGAATGAAGGCATAATTTAATTTTTCAGACTTCAACGCCGTTTTGCAGCAAAGAAATCTTTCATCAAGGCAGCACAATTATCAGCAAGAATCCCTTTCACAACCACCGTTTTCGGATGTAATGCCTGTGGTGCATAACGCTGATATCCACGCTTTTCATCTTCAGCACCAAATACAAGCCGCCCCATCTGCGCCCAAGCTATTGCACCGGCACACATGACACAAGGTTCAACCGTAACATAAAGAGTACATTCACTCAGATATTTTCCGCCAAGAGTAGAAGCAGCAGCAGTAATTGCTTGCATTTCAGCATGGGCTGTCACGTCTGTCAATGTTTCTGTCAGGTTATGGGCACGTGCTATAATACGCTCTTTGCAAACAACAATCGCACCAACAGGCACCTCTCCTCTTTCTGCCGCCTTACGTGCTTCTGCAAGTGCTTGCTTCATATAAAAGTTATCGTCCACCACCCTTTTTACCTTTAATTTATAATTTATAATTTTTAATTTATAATTATCTCCGCATATCATGTTCTCCAAAAAGAGTCGGATAATCTTCTTCCATATTTTTATGGATAAACATGAGAATAGTCTCCCGAAGCCAGCGTGATTTATTCGTTATCTTGTACTTCTCCAGATAACGGTCTACAATCCGCAGCTCTTCCTCGCTCATCAGACATACGATGCGCTGTTCACGTTTCGGCTCTTCGGGTGTTGCTTTCGCACACGTTTTATCTCTCTTTCTCATATTTACTGCAAAATTAGTTTTACTTCTGTAAATACAAAGCAGAAAAAACGTATTTTTGCATAGAAACAGCTAAAATAGGGATAAATACAGGTATGGCAGCACACAATACCCTTGGAAAAGATGGAGAAGACGCCGCAGTAGCGTATCTGGAACGCAATGGATATGTCATTCGCCACCGTAATTGGCGCAAAAACCATCTGGAACTGGACATTGTGGCAGTCAAAGATGAATTGCTGATTGTAGTGGAAGTGAAGACACGAAGCAATACGGAATACATCGAACCGCAAGATGCCGTTAATTGGCAGAAAATACGCCACATTGTAGTGGCTGCCGATGCATATATCAAGCATTTCAGCATAGACATTCCTGTTCGTTTTGATATTATCACCGCGGTCGGCGAAGCTGGAGCATTTGAAATAGAACATATTAAGGATGCATTTTATCCGCCAATGTTCTGAATTATAAATTGCAGTAAAATGAATATAAACGAACTCATAGCCCAACCGGAAGGACGACGTCTGGAATTCAAAGGTGAACTTCCTACAAATTCGGATATAGCCAAAACCATTGTAGCTTTTGCCAACGATGCCGGTGGAGATATCTATATAGGGATTAATGATAAGCCACGTCAAATCATTGGATTACCAGAAAATGAATTAACTCAGATAGAGGAACAAATCAGTAATATGATATATGATAGATGTTATCCTACTATTCTACCAGAAGTTTCATTCCTTTCTGTAGAAGAAAAGCATCTTATTCGTATTTGCATATATCGGGGCAGCATGCCTCCTTACTATCTGAAAGAGAAAGGAAAATTGAAAGGCACATATATCCGTGTAGGTTCTACTAATAAATTAGCAGATGAATCTATCATCGCATCATTAGAACGTAAACGCAGAAATATATCTTTTGATAGTGAAATTATTATGGATAAGCCTGCAAGCAGTTTGATCATCGATGGTTTCAAAGAACTGTATAAGGAAAAAACTGAAGAAGAAATAAATCTGCAAGTTTTAAGGAAGCTTGAATTAATAAAATTAGAACAAGATAAAGAATACCCCACCAATGCGCTCATTCTTTTTTCAGACGATTCATTACGTAAATCATTTTTTCCTAATGCCAAAATAGAATGCGCACGTTTTAAAGGGATAGGAACAGAAGAATTTATCGATCAAAAAAGCATTTCTACTCATATAGGCTTGCAAGCTGAAGAAGCGTATAACTTTGTTCTGCGACACATCAACAAAAGTGCTACAGTCGAAGGCATATATACTGTATCTCGTTGGGAATATCCAGTCAAAGCTATTCGTGAAATCATCCGTAATGCTGTAGTTCATCGTGACTATTCATTAACAGGTAAAGACATCAAAGTGGCTATATACGATGACATGATTGAAATCAGTAGTCCCGGTTTATTACCGCCATCTATTGATTATTCCGCAATGGAAAGTCGTCAGTCGGATGCACGTAATAAAGTCATTGCTCCCGTATTCAAGCGCATAGGAATCATTGATCAGTGGGGGAATGGCCTTAAGCTTGTTGCCCAAGAATTGAGGGAATACCCTGAAATAGAATTGAAGTGGAGAGAAGTCGGCCTGTCTTTTCAAGTACAATTTATAAAGAAAAACTATAAAACTATCCCCACAAATGTCGGTGATGTCGGTGATGTCGGTGACAATGTCGGTGATGTCGGCAATATTGATAACAATATCAGCTATAATGAATTGAAAATCATACAATTGATCTTACACAATCCGAATATCACAACTAAGGAAATAGCTGAAACCTTAGGAATTAGCACACGCCAGTGTGAACGTATCATCGCAAAACTTAAACAATCCGGAAAATTATTACGCAAAGGTTCTGCAAGAACCGGTTACTGGGAGATTAATAACAATTAAAAATATCTGGAAGTTATTATGGATATAGAAACTGCCCGCGAATACTGCTTAGCCAAGAAAGCAGTCACAGAATGCCTTCCATTCGATGAGTATTCACTTGTAATGAAAGTTATGGATAAAATATTCGTACTGATTGATCTGGAGTCCTCCAACAAAATTTGCATGAAGTGTGACCCTGAGTATGCCATAGAGTTGCGCGAACGTTACTCAGCCATCGAAGGCGCCTATCATTTTAATAAGAAATACTGGAATCAGGTTTTTCTCAATGGCGATGCAGACGATAAGTTGATAAAGAGTCTCATTGACCATGCTTATGAGGAAGTCTTAAAGAAGTTCACCAAGAAAATGCGTACCGAATATGAAGCCTTACCCTGACATGAATAAAGAGCCCAACGTGCATCTTCCCTCTGCGAAATTTCCTGTTCCCCTCCTCGTATTAATGGAAACAGACTCCACCAATCGGCACTTAACGCAACTTTGCGATGAACAAGGAACCGATATTCCGGAATTTATGACGGTGATTACCGAACGCCAGACTGCCGGTAAAGGACAACGTGGCAACAGTTGGGAATCGGAAGATTGTAAAAACATTACATTCAGCTTCGTACTTTACCCTACATTCATTGAAGCGCGTCAACAATTCATTCTTTCCCAACTCATCTCACTCTCCATCAAAGAAGAATTGGATGAATGGACTGAAGGTTTTTCCATTAAATGGCCGAATGACATTTATTGGAACGAGAAGAAGATTTGCGGCATACTGATAGAGAATGACCTTTCAGGACATCATATCGGACGCAGCATTTCGGGTATCGGAGTGAATATCAATCAGGAAGTTTTCCGAAGCAATGCCCCTAATCCGGTATCTCTAAAACAGATTACAGGAGAAGATCATGACCGATATCTGATACTTGCCAATATTATGAAACGAATAAAAGAGTACTATACCCTTTTGCAAACAGACTGTTCAGGTAAAACAGCAGACTTAATCAACACCCGTTATGCTCATTCCCTATTTCGTCGGAATGGCTTTCATCGCTATGCAGATGCGGACGGCGAATTCATTGCCCACTTGCTACGCGTAGAACCGGATGGGCGATTTATTCTTGAAGACCAGACAGGAAAGGAACGTGGATACTTGTTTAAGGAAGTACAATATATTCTTTAAAGTTCAAGGACTCAAGGGGCACAACTAAAAGTTAGTATCAATTTACCCTCACTACCCTCACTTTTAAAATAGATTGATGATAATTAGACTATTAAGTGTGAGTGAGAGTAAAAATCGGGCGTGAGAGTAAGTGACCTACTCTCACGCCCGATTTTTACATTTTACGTCATAACTACCTTTATTACAACACAATACTTTACATTTAGTGCATATATCGGACGAGTCTGTAATCCAATATTTTTAGCCTTCCTTCCCCGCGTAAATGGCGGATATGCCCCATTGCAGTCGTTTTCATCATACCGCATATCCTTTGGAAGTCACCTCTTGTCATCATGTGGTTTTGACTGAAATAGCTGGTCAGTGGAGTGTTCAACATAAGAGATTATTTTGTTTACTCTTAAGAAATTCTGTTCACCCTTAGGAATGATTGGATACCAACCTTGGGCAACAGGCTTGTTAACCTTGGTTGATCGGCTTGTTGACCTTCATTAACGAGCCTGTTGACCAAGGTTAACATCCAATCGGACTTACTACTAAGACACCAAACAAGCAGGGCAAAGTCAAATGACTCCCTATGTATTTCTCAATTACTATTGAAGCTTTTACTCTGATATGAAGGGGCTGAACTTTTTTGAAATGAATGCAGAATAATATGTTTAAAGCATTATGGATCTCTCACCTAGCACTAATTTATTATTCAGCTACAAAAATAGAATACATTATCGCCAAGAAAATAAGATATTTTCCAAAGAAACAGTATCTTTGTAGGTATGAAAACAAACACACGATTCATACTACTAACCTGCCTGCTGCTATGCTTCTACGCATGTGACAGAAAACCTTACCCGCAATCACTGATTATAGCGGACAGTTTGGCAAGCATACAGCCGGATAGTGCTATTGCTCTATTAAAAACACTGGAAGACAACATAAAGACTGAATCAGAGTCTACGCAAATGTATTATCGATTACTCTGCATCAAGGCAAACGACAAAGCATATATACGCCATACTTCAGACAGCTTGATACTGCTTGTATTGCATTATTATATAGAAAAAAGGGATGAACGACATTTACCGGAGGCTTACTATTATGCAGGGCGAGTTTACAGAGATTTGGAGGATGCGCCGCAAGCACTGGATTATTTTGAAAAAGCAATAGAGACTTTGCCTGAAGATGCAAATTATCGCTTAAGGAGTAAGATATACAGTCAGATGGGAACACTATTCCTGTATCAAAAAACTTATGACGAAGCATTGAAAATGTTCAGGAAAGCACAAAAATGCAATATTATATTAAAAGACAGTATAAGTATGGCATTCAATTTAAGAGACATAGCCTACTCTTATCGATGCATTGATCAATATGACAGTTCACTCTATTACTTCCAGAAAGCCTTTGATATAGCAAAACTTCAGAAAAAGCATTCTCTCATAACTATAGTCCAAAGCCAAATATCTAGTCTCTGCATAGAACTGGGAAAATACGATTTAGCCCGGCAAACTTTACAACCAGCATTAGACAGCTTGGACATTCGTAGCAAAAGTGGTATTTTCTCCATTGCTTCAGAACTTTCCCATAAAACGGGCCACATAGATTCCGCTATCTATTACTACAAAGAAATACTGAAATGCGGCACTATCTATGCCAAGCAGGCAGCTCATAAAGGGTTAGCGGAAATAGCAATAGATTGTAATAATCCTCAGGATGCACTACTCCACCTCCGCCAATATATACAATGCACAGACTCTATCCATAAAATTACAGATACAGAAACCGTCCGCCACTTAAACTCCCTATACAACTATCAAGTGCGAGAAAAAGAGAACAATCAATTAAAAGCGGAAAATGAGAAAAAACAAATTCTCATCATCTATATCTTTTCAATCGGGCTTCTTACCCTTAGTCTATCCTTTGCCTATTTACAATATAACAGACGGAAAAGATTACAACTCAGCATCCAACTGAAACAACTTCAACAACTGCAAAAAGAACAATACAAGAAAAGTGCTCTATTCATCGAAGAAAATAAACGTAACATTAAAGAACTCAAATATAAGTTGCAGCAAGCCGACCAAACAAATAAAGTTTTAAGAGACCAGTTGAAAGAACAAATAGAATTGACCCTTTGTGCAAACAAACAGGCTGAAATAAAATTAGCCAGACGCAAACAAGCAAGCACTATACTTCTAAAATCGGAAATCTACAACCATATTCAAAAGCAACTTCACACCACTAAAATCAGTAAAAATCTGCTTTCCAACAATAATTGGAAAGAACTCGAAGATGCCATAAATAATACCTATGAAGGTTTTACCGAAAACTTGCGCAAACTCTATGACTTGAATGAACACGAATACCATGTTTGTCTACTTATCAAGATAAATATATCTCCTATAGATATAGCAAAATTAACTATGCATAGCAAAGAAGCTATTACTTCTAATCGCCGAATACTTTATGAAAAAGTATTCGGCAAGAAAGGTACCCCGAAAGATTGGGATAGTTTTATTCTCTCATTATAAGATATTTATCCAATATTTGCACACTTTTCCGCACACTGCTTACACACAGTAAAACAATATGCACACTCCAATGCACACTCTAACGCTTTGATTAAAATCCGTAATAGCTTTTCTTTGCAAACAATAAGAACACTAAAACCTTTAAACAATGAAACGATTATTTTTCATTCTTATCAGCTTTATATTTTATATGAATTGTTTGGCACAAGAAATTATCATTTCGCTATACAGAGATGCTCCGAAAGACCAAACAATAGATGATCGCTCCTTATCTATGGAGCCTACCGCTTCACATGATAGAAACGTGATATATATTCACTCCGATATAGCAATAGAAAATATGCAAATCACAATAAGAGATAAACACAAAAATCTTATATATATAAATCAACTTACTCTTTTACAGAGTCAAAATTATAGTTTCAGTTTTAATTTTTCCGGTGAGAAAGAATTCACTATAGAATTAAGTTACAAAGACATAAACCTACAAGGACACTTCACAATAGATTAATATAAATCCTCTCTATAAAACAAAGATAATCATGAAAAGAAAACTATTATTTAGTACGTTGCTTGCTATAGCTATTGGCTTTAGCAGCTGTCAGGATAGATGGGAAGAAAACAAGCCCGTTGAAAATCCTCCCAAGGTTCTTACCTATGACGAAGAATTAGCCATAGTGAACAACTATACAGAGATTGACACTATAAACAATCTTTATTCTGTTATAATAACAGACAGTATCATGCAAGCCGAACACTTAACAGATCCTAATGTTGAGCGAATATTCCGGGATATAGCAAAGACCAATAAAAGTATCAAAGAGGACATACAAGCTGGAACAACTACCACCTTAACCCTATATAACAACAAAGGATTCAAATCCTATACTGTAAATGAAAGTTCAATTATTAAAATTAAAGATGAACATATATCTGCTAAAGCACTTAAAAACCAAACAAGAGCTTTTCATGGAGATATGTCTTTTAATGCCGGTAATTGGTATAGTAGTTATATAGAATTCAGTGGCTCTGACCATATCACAAGCAATTTCTATGTAAATTCCTGTAATGGTTATTGGAAAGTAACTGTAACGTGTAAGACCGGAACAAGTGCAAACGGGAAAGTTTTCTCTACTTACGGCAGTAGAAACACTTCTGGAGGAATTAAAAGGTACTGGTGGACAACAGCTGGCGGTCAAGCACCCTTCGCATGGGAATTCCAAGGCAATGGTCCGATTGGAGGAGAAGCCAATGGAGCCATTGAATTTAGTGACACCTATTAAAATTAAAAATGAACAGAGAGGAGAACCCGCTTATCACAGAAATAAGCGGGTTTATTTTTTTAGTATGAAGCCTACTATAGCTTACTTGATTTCTATCTCTAACTTCTTAATCTTTTCCAAAGTATTTCCTGCCTCCGTCGAAGGGAACAGCTGCAACACCCGCTGCAAATAATCTTTTGCCTTGGAATAGCCGTTAGAATAGACATCAGAAAGCCCATTACGATAACGGGCATATTGCATTCGTGTAGGAGAAGTTATCTTCTTATAATCATCTTCCAACTTTTTCTTTTCACGTTCTGCCTGTAAATAGAAATAATTTCCCAGAAAAATATTAGCTTGCAAATTATTAGCATCAAGTATCAATACCTTCTCATAAGTTTTTACAGCATCTTTTTCTTTACCCCGCATCATCTCCATTTCGGCACACGATACAAGAGCAGGAACATCGTCTGAATGATACTGCAGAAATTCTCTATAAAATAAATAAGCTTTATCATAATTCCGCTTACGTTTATAATAGGTGGCCAACTCATTTACCAAACGCGGAGCTACAGCGCTGTTTTTTTCCACCTGAGTCCAATAAAACATCTCAGTCTGATCTGCCCCAGCCTTTACCGACTGGCGAAATAGACTCACCGCATAGTCATCCTGCCCCTCAGATAAGGCAGTAGATACCTTTTGAAGCAACTCCCCGGCTGATTGTGCTGAGAGCACAAAAGGGAAAGCAACCATGAATGAAAATAGTAAAGTTAAGGTTCTCATCGCTTATTAATATTACCTAGTTCTTGTTTCTGCAAATATACTCATTTTTAAAACATTATGTATTATAAAAATTGTTATTATCAAATGCCTTTTTACCATTTACGGCAAAAAGAGTACCTTTGTCGATAAATAGAACAAATCAGTGTTTTAAAATGATTGCTCAAACTCCGAATATTATCAATAAAAGAATACTTCAGATAGCTGTACCTTCGATCATTTCGAATATCACAGTTCCACTACTGGGACTGATTGATGTGACAATCGTAGGCCATCTGGGATCTGCAGCGTACATCGGAGCTATTGCCGTGGGCGGAATGCTATTCAACATCATCTACTGGATCTTTGGATTCTTAAGGATGGGAACCAGCGGAATGACGTCACAAGCATACGGCAAACACGATATGGACGAAGTCACCCGACTTTTGTTACGATCCGTTGGAGTAGGATTGCTCATTGCCATTATTCTGGTGGCTTTACAATATCCCATCCGTAAACTGGCATTTACTTTTATACAAACTACAGAGGAAGTAGAACAATTGGCTACACTCTATTTCCAAATTTGTATTTGGGGAGCTCCTGCCATGCTGGGACTTTACGGTTTTGCCGGCTGGTTCATTGGTATGCAGAATTCGCGTTTCCCAATGTACATTGCCATTACACAAAACATTGTGAACATCGCTGCAAGCCTTTGCTTTGTCTATTTGTTCCATATGAAAGTTGCCGGGGTAGCCCTGGGGACACTTACAGCCCAATATGCGGGATTCTTTATGGCATTATTATTATGGAGGCGATATTATGGCAAATTGAAAGAACGTATTGCCTGGCAGGAGATATTGAAAAAAGAAGCTATGCTACGTTTCTTTCAGGTGAACCGGGACATTTTCCTACGAACCCTCTGCCTGGTTATTGTCACGCTGTTTTTTACCTCCGCCGGAGCAGCACAAGGAGAAGTTGTATTGGCAGTCAACACTTTGCTAATGCAGCTATTTACTCTCTTTTCTTATATAATGGATGGTTTTGCTTATTCAGGTGAAGCGTTGGTTGGTAAATATATCGGTGCGGACAACCGCCCGGCATTGCACCGTACTGTTCGCCAGCTCTTTATCTGGGGAATCGGACTTTCTACGGGCTTCACATTACTTTATTTCTTTGGTGGCAAGGCATTCCTGGGGCTGCTCACCAATGAAGTTTCTGTCATCCGGGAAGCCGGAAATTACTTTTATTGGGTATTGGCTATCCCACTTGCAGGCTTCGCCGCTTTCCTATGGGACGGAATATTTATCGGAGCCACTGCCACCCGGCAAATGTTTTATGCAATGCTGGCCGCCTCAGCCAGTTTCTTCCTCGTTTATTACTCCCTACACGAGTGGATGGGAAATCATGCCCTTTGGCTGGCTTTCATCGTCTACTTATCTCTGCGCGGCATCATGCAGGCAGTTTTAAGTAGAAAAATTTTGTACCAAAGTTAATCATTACAGACAGAAAGCGTATATTTGCAAAAACTAAATGTAATATCATAATGGCAAAGTATAAAAGAGTTCTGTTAAAGCTCAGTGGTGAGAGCCTGATGGGCGAAAAACAATATGGCATTGACGAAAAGCGCCTTGCCGAATATGCAGCACAAATCAAGGAAATCCATGAGTTGGGCGTCCAGATAGGTATCGTCATCGGTGGCGGCAATATCTTCCGCGGACTGAGTGGCGCAAACAAAGGTTTCGACCGCGTGAAAGGAGATCAGATGGGAATGCTCGCTACGGTAATCAACAGCCTGGCATTAAGCTCTGCCCTGGTAGCTGCTGGTGTAAAGACACGTGTACTGACAGCCGTACGCATGGAACCTATCGGTGAGTTTTACAATAAATGGAAAGCTATCGAATCTATGGAAGCAGGCGAAGTGGTTATCATGTCTGCCGGAACAGGCAATCCGTTCTTTACTACCGACACAGGCTCTTCTCTGCGTGGCATTGAAATTGAAGCCGACGTTATGCTGAAAGGCACACGCGTAGATGGCATCTATACTGCTGATCCGGAGAAGGACCCTACTGCCACTAAATTTGACGAGATTACTTACGATGAAGTTCTGAAACGTGGTCTGAAAGTTATGGACCTCACTGCCACCTGCATGTGTAAAGAAAACAATCTGCCAATCATTGTATTTGACATGGACACAGTAGGCAATCTGAAGAAAGTAATGCAAGGAGAAGAGATCGGAACACTGGTACACAACTAATTTTCTCTGAAAAAACTCTGTATATCAGTGTGCTCTGTGGTGAAAATAATTATATTTGCAAAGTTTCAATTAAAGTACAATTCCAAAAACCGAAGAATATGAGAGACGTAAAAGACATCTTAGATGAAGCGCAAGAGAAAATGGATATGGCCGTTATGTATCTGGAAGAAGCATTGGCTCACATCCGCGCCGGAAAGGCAGACGTTCGTTTGCTGGACGGTATCCGTGTGGATTCTTACGGAAGCATGGTTCCTATCAACAATGTAGCTGCCGTAAATACTCCGGATGCCCGTAGTATCGCTATCAAACCGTGGGACAAAAGCATGTTCCGGGTAATTGAGAAAGCAATCATAGACTCCAGTCTCGGCATTATGCCCGAAAATAACGGCGAGATTATCCGTATCGGTATTCCGCCGCTGACAGAAGAACGTCGTAGACAACTCGCCAAACAATGTAAAGGCGAAGGTGAAACTGCTAAAGTAAGTGTGCGAAATGCTCGCCGTGATGCCATCGATGCTTTGAAGAAATCCGTTAAAGACGGTCTGGCAGAAGATGCACAAAAGGGTGGTGAAGAAAAATTGCAAAAGATTCACGATAAGTATATCAAACAGATCGATGATATGCTGGCTGCAAAAGATAAAGAAATTATGACCGTATAATTTTCAGTTGAGAGTTGAGAGTTGAAAGTTGAGAGTTACTCACATATTCAACTCTCAACTCTCAACTCTCAACTCTCAACTAAATTGAAGGGACTGGTAATAAAAAATACAGGTAGTTGGTATTTGGTAAAGACCGACGAGGGGAAATGTGTGGAGTGTAAAATCAAAGGTAACTTCCGTCTCAAAGGCATACGCAGTACCAATCCGGTAGCTGTGGGAGATTATGTGCAAATTATCTTGAATCCGGAAGGAACTGCTTTCATCAGCGAAATAGAAGACCGGAAAAACTACATAATCCGAAGAGCTTCCAATCTTTCTAAACAATCGCATATTCTTGCTGCCAACCTTGACCAAAGCATGCTTATTGTTACGGTCAATTATCCGGAAACCTCCACAACTTTTATCGACCGTTTTCTGGCTTCTGCTGAGGCATACCGCGTACCCGTTAAGCTAATCTTTAATAAAATAGATACTTATGATGAAAATGAGCTTCACTATCTGGACGGACTTATCAATCTCTATACTACCATCGGTTATCCCTGTTTCAAAGTTTCGGCCAAAACGGGTGAGGGCATAGAACAAATTCAGGAAGAATTAAAAGGCCGGGTAACACTTTTCTCCGGACATTCCGGTGTGGGAAAGTCAACCCTCATCAATGCGATATTGCCTGAACAAGACGTAAAAACCGGTGAGATTTCCACCTACCATAATAAAGGTATGCACACCACTACCTTCTCTGAAATGTTTCCCGTTCCGGGAGACGGATATATTATCGACACACCGGGTATCAAAGGTTTCGGCACATTCGATATGGAAGAGGAAGAGATAGGGCACTATTTCCCGGAGATATTCAAATTCTCTGCAGACTGCCGTTATGGCAACTGCACTCACCGCCAGGAACCGGGTTGCGCCGTACGGGAAGCTGTAAAAGAACATTATATCAGCGAGTCACGCTATAGCTCTTACCTCAATATGTTGGAAGACAAGGAGGAAGGGAAATACCGGGCAGCATATTAAAATAAGTAATAGGGCGATAAAGTGGCAATGTGATAACGTTTTATCAGTCAATCATCTTATCCTCCTATCACAATCACATACGATAACATTGTTATGTTATCACTTTATCACCTTTTTTAACGCTTCTCATATTAAACCTTCCTGTTCTCAAAATGTCCAAATTCATGCTGACATAATCTGACGTAATACTAATACTGATACATGAATAAGAAAGTTAAATGGGGCATCATCATTTTTATTGGTGCCGGACTAATAGGTGGGGGTATTTATTCTCAACTCCCTAAGGAGAACAAAGAATTGGCGGCTGCAGACAAAGTAATGAGCACTAACCGCAATAATAAGAGAATACTGAATGTAAACGCAAAGATCATAAAACCTCAACTGCTGAAAGATGAAATAAAAATCAGTGGTAGCTTGCTGCCTGATGAAGAGGTAGATCTTTCTTTCGAAACTTCCGGCAAAATTATAGAAATTAATTTTGAGGAAGGTAGTCAAGTAAAAAAAGGGCAATTACTGGCTAAAGTAAACGACCGCCCCTTGCAAGCACAGTTGCAACGTCTTGTTGCCCAACTGAAATTAGCAGAAGACCGTGTATTCCGCCAAAACGCTCTGTTGGAAAGAGATGCAGTCAGTAAAGAAGCCTATGAACAGGTGAAAACTGAACTGGCAACCCTGAATGCAGACATAGACCTGATAGAGGCAAACATTGCACAAACCGAGCTTCGTGCACCATTCGACGGTGTGATTGGTTTGCGCCAAGTCAGTGTAGGAACTTACGCCTCTCCTACAACCATCGTAGCTAAACTTACTAAAGTATCTCCGCTGAAGGTAGAATTCTCCGTTCCCGAACGCTACGCTAATGATGTAAAAATTGGTGCAGGAGTAAACTTCGGACTTGAAGGTAAGCTCGAGACTTTCCACGCTAAAGTTTATGCCCGGGAATCCAGAATGGATCAAAACACCCATACGTTGACTTTACGTGCCCTTTATCCCAATGCCAACGGTCATGTGATGCCGGGACGTTATGCGGACATCCGTTTAAGCAAAAACGAGATTCAGGATGCCCTTGCCGTTCCATCCGAAGCGATTGTTCCGGAGATGGGTAAAGATAAGATATTCCTTTATAAATCGGGAAAAGCCCAGCCTGTAGAAATACAAGCCGGCATACGTACGGAAGCCGAAACCCAAGTATTACAAGGTTTACAGGAAGGGGACACGATTATAGTTTCAGGAACATTACAACTCCGTACAGGACTCCCTGTAACTTTGGACAACATTTATTAAACCGGATGCCTTATGAATATATCTGAACTCAGTATACGGCGCCCGGTACTTTCCACGGTGCTTACCCTTATCATCCTGCTTTTCGGAATTATCGGGTACAGCTACCTCGGCGTTCGCGAATATCCGTCCGTGGACAATCCTATCATTTCGGTATCTTGCTCCTACCCGGGTGCAAATGCCGATGTTATTGAAAACCAGATTACCGAACCACTGGAACAAAATATCAATGGTATTCCGGGTATCCGTTCCTTGTCCAGCGTCAGCCAGCAAGGTTCATCCCGTATTACGGTAGAATTCGAACTTTCCGTCGATCTGGAAACTGCTGCAAACGACGTGCGTGATAAAGTTTCACGGGCTCAACGTTACCTGCCCCGTGACTGTGACCCGCCTACGGTATCAAAAGCAGATGCAGATGCCACCCCTATCCTGATGGTAGCACTGCAAAGTGATAAACGTTCTCTGTTGGAGTTGAGTGAAATTGCCGACCTCACTGTAAAAGAACAATTGCAAACTATTTCAGACGTTAGTAGCGTTAGTATTTGGGGAGAAAAGCGTTATTCCATGCGCCTGTGGTTAGATCCGATCAAGATGTCAGGTTATGGCATTACTCCTATTGACGTTAAAAATGCAGTAGATAAAGAAAATGTAGAACTCCCGTCCGGAAGTATCGAAGGTAATACGGTGGAGCTTACCATCCGCACGTTAGGACTGATGCATACGGCAGAGGAGTTTAATAACCTGATCCTGCGGGAAGATAATAACCGCATTGTTCGCTTCAGTGATATCGGACGGGCAGAATTAGGTCCGGCGGATATAAAAAGCTACATGAAGATGAATGGGGTACCGATGGTAGGTATTGTTGTGATTCCGCAACCGGGTGCCAATCATATTAAAATTGCCGATGCCGTCTACGAACGCATGGAACAAATGAAGAAAGACCTTCCTGAAGACGTGCAATATTCTTACGGTTTTGATAACACCAAGTTTATCCGTGCTTCCATTGACGAAGTAAAGGAAACCGTATATGTGGCATTTATCCTCGTTATCATTATTATTTTCCTCTTCCTGCGTGACTGGCGCGTTACACTGGTACCTTGTATCGTAATTCCGGTTTCGCTTATCGGTGCATTTTTCGTGATGTACCTGGCAGGATTCTCCATCAATGTGCTTTCCATGTTGGCAGTAGTATTGGCAGTGGGGCTTGTAGTGGATGATGCTATCGTTATGACGGAGAATATCTATGTCCGCATTGAACGTGGAATGCCCCCAAAAGAAGCTGGTATCGAAGGTGCTAAAGAAATTTTCTTCGCCGTAATTTCTACCACTATCACATTGGTGGCCGTATTCTTCCCCATTGTATTTATGGATGGTATGACAGGGCGGCTTTTCCGTGAATTCAGTATTGTGGTATCCGGTTCGGTAATCATCTCTTCGTTTGCTGCGTTGACTTTCACACCTATGCTTGCCACCAAATTGCTGGTGAAACAAGAAAAGAAAAACTGGTTCTATATAAAAACCGAACCGTTCTTTGAAGGAATGAACCGCATATATAGCCGGTCGTTGGAGCTCTTCTTGCACAAACGCTGGTTGGCCATGCCTCTTGTATTAGGTACTTTATTTATCATTGTATTCCTTTGGAATGCTATCCCCGCAGAAATGGCTCCCCTTGAAGACCGTTCGCAAATCAGCATCAACACGCGTGGAGCTGAGGGTGTGACGTATGAATATATACGGGATTACACAGAAGACATCAACCAGCTGGTAGATTCCATACTTCCGGATGCAGAGTCTGTTACTGCGCGTGTATCAAGCGGTAGCGGTAATGTGCGTATCACATTGAAAGACATGAAGGATCGTGATTACACACAGATGGAAGTAGCAGAGCAAATCTCCCGGGCGGTACAAAAGAAGACGATGGCACGCTCTTTCGTACAACAGTCTTCCTCTTTCGGTGGACGTCGTGGAGGTATGCCGGTACAATACGTACTACAGGCTACCAATATTGAGAAATTACAAGAGGTGCTACCGGAATTCATGGCCAAAGTTTATGAAAATCCGGTATTCCAGATGGCTGATGTAAACCTGAAATTCAGTAAGCCAGAAGCACGCATCAACATCAACCGTGATAAAGCAAGTATCATGGGAGTAAGTACACGCAACATTGCACAAACTTTACAGTACGGATTGAGCGGTCAGCGTATGGGTTACTTCTATATGAACGGAAAGCAATATGAGATATTAGGAGAGATCAACCGTCAACAGCGTAATAAACCTGCCGACCTGAAAGGTATCTATATCCGTAGTGACAAAGGAGAGATGGTGCAGTTGGACAACCTGATTGAACTGACCGGTGGTATTGCTCCACCGCAGTTATACCGTTACAATCGTTTCGTTTCCGCCACCATTTCCGCCGGACTTGCCGATGGAAAGACTATCGGACAGGGATTGGATGAAATGGATAAAATAGCCAAGGAAACACTGGACGATACATTCCGTACTGCATTGACCGGAGACTCTAAAGAATATCGGGAGAGCTCTTCCAGTTTGATGTTTGCTTTCGTACTGGCCATCTTGCTGATTTACCTGATTCTGGCAGCTCAGTTCGAGAGTTTCAAGGACCCGCTGATTATCATGCTTACCGTGCCTTTGGCCATTGCAGGTGCACTGGTATTCATGTATTTCGGCGACATTACAATGAATATCTTCAGCCAGATCGGTATCATTATGCTGATTGGTCTGGTAGCGAAAAACGGTATCCTCATTGTAGAATTTGCCAATCAGAAGCAAGAAACCGGAGAAGACAAGATGGAAGCCATCAAAGATGCATCACTACAACGTCTGCGCCCTATTCTGATGACCAGTGCCTCTACCATTCTGGGACTGATACCGCTGGCATTCGCTTCGGGTGAAGGTTGTAATCAGCGTATTGCCATGGGTACGGCCGTAGTGGGAGGTATGTTGGTATCCACATTCCTGACCATGTACATCGTACCTGCCATATATAGCTATATATCCACTAACCGCAGTAAGTTAAAGAAATCATGAAACGTACGATTTTATCCCTCATAACGATTTGTTGCACCTCGCTTGCTTTGCAGGCGCAGATGCCTCAATCTTATACACTGAAATCCTGTCTGGAAAACGGACTTCAAAACAATTACTCGTTGCGCATTACCCGCAATGAGGAACAAGTCTCCAAGAACAATGCAACATTGGGCAACGCCGGTTATCTGCCGACACTTGACCTGTCAGCAAGTTATAAAGGAACTGTTGACAACACTGACAGTAAAGTGCGTGCCACCGGAGAACACCTCAAAGAGAATGGTGTATTCGACCAGGCCATGAATGTAGGCCTCAATCTGAATTGGACTATCTTTGACGGTTTCAACATCACTGCCAACTACCAACGATTGAAGGAACTGGAACGACAAGGTGAAACAAACACCCGCATTGCCGTAGAAGATTTGATAGCCAATATTGCAGCAGAATATTACAACTACCTGCAACATAAAATCCGCCTGAATAATTTCCGCTACGCCGTATCTCTATCCAAAGAACGCTTACGTATCGTAGAGGAGCGTTATCACATCGGTAACTTTTCCCGTCTGGATTACCAACAGGCAAAAGTGGACTTCAATGCCGACAGTGCTCAGTACATGAAGCAGCAAGAGTTATTGCATACCTCCCGTATCCAACTGAACGAACTGATGGCAAATGAAGATGTGGACCAACCTATTGTTGTCCAGGATAGCCTTATCAACGTAGACGGCAGTCTGAACTTCGAAGAGCTTTGGAATGCTACCCTGCAAACGAATGCCTCCCTGCTGAGAGCCCATCAAAACAATACACTTGCACAACTGGACTACAAGAAAGTTTGCTCTCGCGACTACCCTTATCTGAAGCTGAACGGGGGTTATGGCTATACTTTCAATAAATATGATGTCGCTACCAATATCCAACGTGGTAATCTCGGAGCAAACTTTGGTCTGACTATCGGCTTCAACCTGTTCGATGGGAATCGCCGCCGGGAACGTAACAATGCGCGTATTGCCATTCAGAATGCCCGACTGGAACGGGAGCAACTGGAGCAGGCATTGCGTGCCGACCTGAGTAATTTGTGGCAGGCTTATCAGAACAACCTGCAAATGCTGAACCTGGAGCGACAGAACCTTGTAGCCGCTAAGGAGAATCACGAGATTGCCATGGAACGCTATATGTTGGGAAACCTTTCCGGTATCGAGATGCGTGAAGCACAAAAGAGTCTTCTGGATGCGGAGGAAAGAATCCTTTCTGCGGAATACAATACGAAAGTTTGTGAGATTTCCTTGTTGCAAATCAGCGGAAAGGTAACAAAATACCTGGAATAGAACAATTATTCCCCATCAGGCAAGTTTTTTTCCTCTACTTTTGCCATCATAGAACTATAAAAAACAATGATCATGAAAAAGATTTGCCTGTGTTGCCTGGCTCTGATCTGCCTGACAAACCTATTTGCACAAGAAACCGTAAACTACAAAGAAAAAATGCCGTACAAGACTTGGGTAAAGATGGCTCCCAAACTCAACGACGAATTCTTTAAAACCGACGAAGCCATCCGCATTGGTGACAACGTTTTACTTTACCAGCAAACTACCGGAGGTTGGCCCAAAAACATTTATATGCCTGCCGAACTGACTCAACAGGAGTTAGAAGATGTACTTGCCTCTAAAGACGAAGTAAACGAAAGTACCATAGATAATGATGCTACCAGCACAGAGATACAATATCTCTCACGCTTGTACCTGGCCACCCATATTGAGAAATACAAAGATGGGGCACTTGATGGTATTCGCTACATTCTCAAAGCACAATATCCCAATGGTGGTTGGCCTCAATTCTGGCCCCGTCCTAAAGGTTACTATACACATATCACCTACAATGACAACGCGATGGTAAATGTCATGGAATTGCTGCGTGAAGTATATGAAAAGAAAGAGCCCTACACCTATGTTCCCGACAGTATCTGTGACCGTGCCCGTGCCGCTTTCGACAAAGGTGTAGAATGTATTTTAAAAACTCAGGTAGTACTGAATGGCAAACCGACTGTATGGTGTGCGCAACATGATGAACATACCCTCGCTCCCGCCAAAGCACGCGCTTATGAGTTACCTTCCCTGAGTGGACAAGAGTCTGACGAAATCGTCATTTTATTAATGTCCCTGCCCAACCCTTCACAAGAAGTCATCACATGCATAGAAAATGCGATTGAATGGTTCAAAGCTTCCAAAATAGAAGGACTAAAGAAAGAATTCTTCACGAATGATGAAGGCAAGAAGGACTATCGCATGGTTGCATGTACCGACTGTCCTCCTTTATGGGCACGCTTCTATACATTAGAAAACAATCAACCCTTCTTCAGTGACCGTGACGGAGTAAAGAAGTTCAATATCTCTGAAATAGGATACGAACGCCGGAACGGTTATAGCTGGTATAACAGTGACGGACTGAAAGTATTCAAGAAATACGAGCAATGGAAGAAAAAGAATAAGATACAATAGGCCCCTGTACTACCCTTCCCTATTGGGAAGGGTTTCTCCTTCTTTCTGAAGCCTGTCTATATACTCACTCGGAGAGATCTTCTCTATACTGGCAAAATAACGATAGAAACTGGAACGGGAAGTAAATCCACTCATAAACATAAGCTCCTTCACTGTCAGATCTTTCCGTAAAGTAGCCTGCTCCTTAAAGTATTGCAGACGATTAAAATTGATGTAATCCCGGAAACCTGAAAAACCATTGTAGCGTAAAGCCTTATTAAACCGATGCTCGTTAGTTCCCACATCTGTTAATATATCCTGCAACGAGTATTGAGGATTGGTGAAAGGAGTACGCTCTTTCATAAGCACCTGCAATTTCTCACTGAGTTCAAGTACTACAGCCGATACCTCTATTTCTTTTATAGCATCTATCTCTTTAGGACTTAAATCATCTGCCGGCAGCGGAGGCAAAGAGAGCGGATTGTCATTGCGCAAATAAAGTACATTCAAACAAATAGTCGGCAATATAACAAAATAGCCGAAAAGATTGAAGCATAAGCCGCTGGTTCCCAACATCAGCCAGATATAGCCGGACATGATAAGTCCAAAACATCCCATATAAATATACATCCCCCTACTCTGTTTACGCCGTACAGGTATCCATCGCTTCAAATAAGGAAGAAGAAAATTCAGGGAAGGTGTCAGCACACTGATAACAAACAGGATCAGTCTGACTATAACATCCTGTTCACCTAAATTTCTCCAGATATCTGCAAAGGATTTCAGCAAGGTATAATGCCCGTTGAAAAGCTGATAACAGCAAGCAATGCAAACAATCAGTAATATGGGAATACAGTAATTGACAATCCTCGTCAACGACATCCATCCCGGTTGCAATGAAGCAATGGGAAAAAGAGAAAAGAGCTGGAAAAAGAATATCACACGAACAATATGCCAGATAGAGAGGTGATCCATAGGTACCTCTACAAAACGGGGTATATCTTCTACTCCCCGACTGAAAAGCCACATCCATTCTATATTATCACAAAGTAGAAGAAGCGACAAGGTAGTAGCCAACATTCCCCAAGCCCGCTGAATACCTCTTTCCGATGAACGCTTCCAGATACTTCCTCCTGTAAGAAGACCGACAATATCGAGCAATAGCTCAATAAATAACATTATTACACTGGTCATTTTTTATTTTGCTTTTTGTTTACAAGTATTTGTTTGTATTGTATTTTAATCCGGCGCAAAGATATAAAACTTCTCAACTAATGAGCAAGATATACAATCTTTTTAGTACCACTTTCAGATAGTATCAAGTACCATTCTGGCTATTCCTGCCAAAGTGGGACGCTTTTAAACGTATAAAGTGATTCATTGTAGATGGAAAAAATGATATTTGCATGGTTTTACCAAACTACTATACACATTATCATAATACATCAACAAAAGAATATGGAAAAGGAAATTATTATCAACAACAAGTTGAATGAAATCAGTCGCATTTCCCAATTTATGGAAGAGTTAGGAGTATCGCTAAACATCCCATCGGAAATTGCGATGAGCATAAACCTCGCCATTGAAGAGATCATAGCTAATATCATCCAAAATGCCTATCCGGACGACAAATTAGGTGAAATTCTACTGCAAGCAAACATCACTCCCGGAAAACTGACTTTTCAGATTACAGATGAAGGAGTCGCAGTCGACCCATTCCAGAAAAGCAACCCGGACGTAAAACCATCGCTTGAAGAACAGCTAACCAAAGGTTTAGGCCATTTCCTTATTCACCGCACAATGGACGAGGTGAATTACCGGACTAGTGGCACTCAAAACCTACTGACTTTAGTTAAGCGGCTGGATATAGATTTTAAACCGGATGCCCTGCTGGATACAAACATTTGTAGAGTGGACGGTATCATCGTACTGGATATAAAAGGGCGGCTGGATACTGCCAATGCCCGTGATTTCAGCATGGCTATACAACCCTTGTTACAAGAAGTGAATCCTAATATCATCATCAATTGCGAACAGATGTCTTACATCAGCAGTTCCGGCTTACGTTGTTTCCTGATTCTACAAAAGAGTGTACAGAAAAACCGTGGAAGCCTTATTATTGAAGCCATGAAGCCGGAAATCAAGAATATTTTTGAAATGACTGGCTGCACTTCTCTCTTTAATATCCGATAATAATCATGATGAAAATATTTATTTTCAGCACTATTTTATTAGCCCTGTCACTTACTCCATGCAAGGTACAGGCACAAGGCATTACACTCACCCCGAAATGGACTGCCCAAGCACAATTTGCCGGTTACTACGTAGCAGACAAACTGGGTTTTTATAAAGAAGAAGGAATTGATGTGCGCGTGCAACACCCCGCCATCTCAGAGAGTTCCTTCTCATTTATGGAAAAAGGGCGTGCCCCGGTGGTAATCATGAACCTTTCATATGCCTTTATGGAGTGGCTGAATGGTGCACGTATAGTGAATATTATGCAAACTTCCCAAGAGAACAGCCTGATGCTCATCAGCCATTCTCCCATAAAAGGCCCGGAATCGTTACACAACCGGAAGATTGCCGTATGGAATCACTTAAGTCAGAAGTTACTGGACAGACTGGCAGAACATTACGGTTTACAACAAACCGGCTGGATACGATTCAACAGCGGAGTCAACATATTCCTTTCCGGAGCTGCTGATCCTTGTCTGGTAGGAAGCTATAATGAATACCTCGAATTAACGGAGTATGGCATGAATGTCGATTCAATATACTCCGCACGTTTTGCGGACTACGGATACAACCTACCCGAAGACGGGTTATATGTGACAGAGGATTTTTATAATCAATATCCGGAAATCGTCCATAAACTGGCCAAAGCCAGCATACGCGGTTGGGCATGGGCCAATGAACATCGGGAAGAAGCCCTCGACATGGTTATGGAAGAAGTGAAACGAGGCAATGTAGGTACCAACCGTTACCATCAACGCAAAATGCTGGAAGAAGTACTCCGCCTGCAAATAGACAGAAAAAGCGGACAACGTACTTATCGCCTCAGCCGGGAAGGCTTTGAACGTGCTGTACAGATACTGGCACCAAGAGACTTAAACAAAGCCAGTATCCGTTATGAAGATTTTGTAAAGTGAACATCCTCTCATATACCTTAATTATACAATCATTCACATGAAACATATTTCTTCTCCTTCATTTGCTACCAAGCTAAGTATCTACGTGTTATCGTTCACGCTGGTAGTTTTCATCTGCATCATGATGCTGTTCTACAATTACAGCCGGAAGCAGATAACGGAAGATGCCATTGACCATGCACACGGATTACTCCAGAACACGGCTACGCAAATCAGCGGAGAGCTACAGATTGTAGAAGCGACCCTCAAACAATCCGTTTGGATTGTGGAAAAGAACTTGAGCACTCCCGATTCGTTACGTGACATTCTCACAGCTATTGTGAAAAATAACAGTCTGATCGTGGGAAGCGGTATCGCCTTCATTCCCGAATACTATAAAGAGAAAGGAAAATACTTCATGCCTTATGCCTTCAGTATCAATGAAGGAGAGGAAGAGATCATAAACTTTCTGAAACTGGGCGGGGCAGACTATGATTATCCTTGTATGGACTGGTATCTGATACCCAAACTATTGAAAAAGAGTTATTGGAGTGAACCTTACTATGATACGGGAGGCGGAAACACGATTATGAGTACATACTCACTTCCCCTTTGCAACCAGCAAGGAGAAGTGTATGCCATATTCACAGCCAATATTTCCCTGTCCCGTTTCACCGATATGGTAAATGAGTTGAAGCCTTACCAATCCAGTTATACCTTCTTACTTAGCCGGAACGGTAGTTTCCTCACTCATCCCGACCGGGAAAAGATAATGAACGAAACAATCTTTTCCGTAGCGCTTAGTAATAATGACAACCAGGAAGAAGAAATTGGGCACAATATGCTGGACGGACTTACCGGCACAGCACAGTTCGACAGTGCGAAACAAAGTTCATACGCTTTGTATACAGCCATACCCAATTGCGGCTGGTCTATATGCACCGTCTGTCCCAGCGAAGTGATTCTTCATAGTCTGGATCGGACCTCACACCGCATTATCTATGTATTCCTGATAGGAATGTTGGTACTGCTTCCACTGATATATCAGATTATATACAGACTGGTGCGCCCTCTTAAAAAGTTCTCCGAATCAGCCCGCTCCATTGCAACGGGACGTTTCGATGTAGAGATACCCGAAGTACATTCAAAAGACGAGATAAAGGATTTGCACGACTCATTAATTTACATGCAACACTCGCTATCGGGATATGTTTCGGAACTACGCACCACCACAGCATCCAAGGAGCGCATCGAAAGCGAGCTATCCATAGCGCGTGAAATACAAATGGGAATGATCCCCAAAATATTCCCACCATACCCAGAACGGGACGATGTAGACTTGCACGCCATACTGCATCCCGCCAAAGAAGTGGGTGGCGACCTCTATGATTTCTTCATCGATGGTGACCGGCTCTATTTCGTCATTGGTGACGTATCGGGTAAAGGCGTTCCCGCTTCATTGTTCATGGCCATTGCCCGCAGCTTATTCCGTACTCTCGCCCAACAGGTAACTTCACCTGCCGAAATTATGACTAAGATGAATCACTCCATTGCCGAAAACAATGAAGCAAACATGTTCATCACACTCATTATCGGTATATTGGATTTGAAAACCGGAAGCCTGAAATTCTGCAATGCCGGGCATAATCCGCCTGTCATAATTGGAGTTGATGGAAAGTCGACTTTGCTGCAATCAAAGATACAGCTCTTCGTCGGAATACTCAAAGATATGGAATACACTGACGAAGAAATCATTCTTGAGAAAGGTTCCCGGCTCTTCCTCTATACAGATGGAGTGACTGAAGCCGAGAATACTTCCAAAGAACTGTATGGGGAAGACCGCCTGTTATCTACTTTGGCTCCACTCGCCTCTTGCGATATACGCATTGTAGTAGATACTGTGATTCGCTCCATCGCATCTCATGTACAAGAGGCGGAAGCAAGTGACGACATGACCATCCTATTAATTCATTACGAACCTAACATAACAAAAGTATAATATCATGGAAAAAGAGATCCGAATAACCAACGAACTGGATGAAATTACAGCATTGGCAACCTTTGTAGAAGAACTCTGTTCTGAATTGTCTCTATCACCGGAAACAACCATGCATATCAACCTGGCTCTGGAAGAAGCCGTCAGTAACGTTATCATGTATGCCTATCCATTGGAAGAGCATCAGGAAATCCGGTTGAAAGCCAGCATGACAGATGGACAGCTAATTTTCTTATTGACAGACAAAGGTCTCTCCTTCGATCCTACCAACGCTCCTGATGCGGACATTACTATCCCCATTGAAGAGCGTGCCATAGGCGGCCTGGGTATATTCCTCATACGAAGCATCATGAATGAAGTATCGTACCAGCGTTTGGACGGTGAAAACCGCCTGACAATGAAGAAGAATCTTGAATAGGATAGTCTTCCAGGGCTATCCCATTACCCATTTTGTCTTCTTCCCGAAGCAACGGTATGCCATTGCCACCAGGAACCAAGAGACACCAAATGCAACCACTGCGGCGACAGGTATCTGCAAACACAACGGAACACCTGCCGCCCGCATCAATACCACTGACGGACCGGTGAAGAAGTAGTGTATCATATAAACTCCAAAACCACAAAGCGTCAGATTGGATAATGCTTTTACTATCCTCTCCGAACGGATATTCACCTTCTTTGCCCACATAAATACAGGAATCGTCATCATCACTACATTCAGTGAACAATAGGTAAAGAACAATTCCAACATTTCATCTGTAAACTCAGGTAACGCCGTCATGTGACGGAACCCAAAGAAAGTAACCGCATAACCCACCACAAACATAGGAATACCGATTAACACAGACTGCTGTCCCGTCCAGTCATGATTCCGCAAGTAATGTCCCAGAAGCAGGTATCCATTGAAACCTGCAAAATAATAAAGCATACCGAATGAATTCCATGAACAAGTTCCCCACAGATATTGCGCTACAAACTCATTATAATAAGGTATAAGCAGTGTCACTCCCCATGCAGCCAAGAACCAGAGTTTAGCCCTCTCTGAAGCTTTCTCTACCCAGGCGGAGAATATCGGTAAATACAGATAAAGTCCAATCAACAAATAAATGTACCACATGTGCACGTCAAGAATGGAAAAATTAAAGGGGAACTCTGCAATATATCCCATACTGACAGCCAGAGACTGTCGCATTACTTCTTCACCCGAATACGGGAAAAAGTCGAGAATCACCCGCGGCTCTACTCCCAGCAATCCGGTAATCCAAGGGAAAAGATTGTAAATCACCGACCAGATAAGGAAAGGAAAGAACACACGAGGAATGCGTTTCTTATAGAGTACGGATGCATCACCACGCACCGGAAGCAGCAAAGCTCCTGTTATCATTACAAATAGGGGTACGCAGGGCCGTAACACTGCCCCATAAATAGCTCCCCAGAACTTGATATCTTCAATATTGGGAGCCGTTCCCGGATAGAAATTAAAAGGGTCTGTGCAATGACAGCAAACCACGGTAAACATCGCTATTAGTCGAACGACATCCAGCCAAACAACACGAGAATCCGCCTTCGGAGAAATGCAGGTAGTAATTTCCATATTATCAATAAGATTAATCTGACTTTGAAGGCGTAAAGATAAGTATTAGTATCCTCATTTTTCTCACCATAGTGAGAAAAAATGCTCAGCAAATAAAGAAGAAAGGCTCAGCTTGTTGAGAAGAAATACTCACTTAATAGAGAATAGATACTCACCAAGGCGAGAATAAACAGAGAAAGCTGTCCCGAAGAAGTTTATCAACTCCTTGGGACAGCTTTCACTTAATTGATAGAAAAATATCTTTTACTTACTGCAATTCCATGGTTTCAGTTGCTTAAAGAAATCGTTACCTTTATCATCTACCAGAATAAATGCCGGGAAGTCTTCTACTTCAATCTTCCAGATAGCTTCCATACCGAGTTCTGGATATTCCACGCATTCGATACTCTTGATATTGTTCTGTGCCAGGATAGCAGCAGGACCACCGATAGAACCGAGATAGAAACCACCGTATTTCTTACAAGCATCCGTCACCTGCTGGCTACGGTTACCCTTAGCAAGCATAACCATACTGCCACCATGGCTCTGGAACAACTCTACATATGAGTCCATACGTCCCGCAGTAGTGGGGCCCATAGAGCCACAAGACATTCCGGCGGGAGTTTTAGCAGGACCGGCATAATAAATAGGATGATCCTTGATGTATTGTGGCAAGTCTTCGCCACGATCCAGACGTTCTTTCAACTTAGCATGAGCAATATCACGTCCCACGATAATCGTACCGTTCAGTGACAAGCGGGTGGCTACCGGATATTTAGTCAGTTCTTTCAGAATATCTGCCATCGGTTGGTTCAGGTTTATCTTAACGACGGCTCCTTCACCTGCATGACGCATTTCTTCCGGAATGAGTTCACCCGGATTGCTGTCTAGCTTTTCAATCCAGATACCATCCTTATTGATCTTACACTTGATGTTGCGGTCGGCAGAGCAGGAAACGCCCAAACCTACCGGACAAGAAGCACCATGACGAGGTAAACGAATGATACGTACATCGTGAGCCAGATATTTACCGCCAAACTGTGCACCAAGACCAATCTTGTGAGCTTCCTTCAGTACTTCTTTTTCAAGTTCTACATCGCGGAAAGCACGACCGTATTCATTACCGGTAGTTGGTAATTCATCGTAGTAGTGAGTAGATGCCAACTTCACGGTCAACAGGTTCTTCTCAGCAGAAGTACCACCGATGACGAAAGCAATATGGTAAGGAGGACAAGCGGCTGTACCCAGGGTTTTCATCTTCTCAACAAGGAAAGGAACCAATGTACCGGGATTCAGGATTGCCTTTGTTTCCTGATAGAGATAAGTCTTATTTGCCGAACCACCCCCTTTAGTTACACAGAGGAATTTATATTCCATACCTTCGGTAGCTTCGATATCAATTTGTGCGGGCAGGTTACATTTTGTATTCACCTCGTCGTACATATTCAACGGAGCATTCTGAGAGTAGCGCAGGTTTTCTTCAGTATATGTTTTGTAGACGCCCAATGAAAGTGCTTCTTCATCGCAATATCCGGTCCATACCTGTTGTCCCTTTTCACCATGAACAATAGCCGTACCGGTATCCTGGCAGAAAGGAAGCACACCTTTGGAGGCTACTTCTGCATTACGCAGGAAAGTTAGTGCTACATATTTGTCATTATCACTTGCCTCTGGGTCGCGCAGAATCTTAGCAACTTGCTCATTGTGCGAACGGCGCAACATGAATGACACATCGCGGAAAGCCGTATTAGCCATTGCTGTAAGACCTTCCTTTTCAATCTTCAGAATAGGATTTCCTTCAAACTCGCTTACGGATACATAGTCTTTTGTAAGCAGATAATACTCAGTCTTATCTTCCCCATGCTCGAACATAGGTTGATAGTGGAACGGAGGTGTTGTTGCCATAATTACTCGTAAATTAAATTAATGAATCGTAGCACAAAGGTAAGAACTATTATTGAAATATTTCTTTAATTAGAGTAAAATGATGCTACTTGCTGCATACGATCTATCAATTCGTCACCCAATGCCGTCTTATCTTCTATATGCTTCAGCACAGCAGTGACAAACGGATTACTTTCGAAATCTCCACGCACCTGTTCAAAGTCCATTTCTTTCTCTGCACGCGAACCGTCGGCACCAAAGCCCGTCATGGAGGCCAGTGAGAATTCTTTCTTAGCGTCATCGTACACCATACGATCCAGCCCAACTACAGCTTCTTTCCACTTTTCTACAATACGGATAATATCTGCCGTCGTAATATTCTCAGGCTTGATACCATAGAACTCTTCCAACTTCTCATAAGCCCAAGTCCATTCGTAAGTATAGTAGTTCTGATGCATCTTCTCGAATTCCGCATTAATAGACTTCAGACGGTCCACTTTACCACACTCTATATCATTGATTAAAGCATCTATCTCGCTCTTCGGAGCTATCAATCCGGAAATATCTACCCACTCACCACTACCTATTACCGTATCAGGTTTCAGACGGGCACGTATTTCTTCGTTGCTCTTAAAATCAATACCTTCCAGACGCTTGATTACAGAGTTACCAAGGAATTTATGAATAGCTATCTCATAGAACTTTATCCCCTTCACTAACGCAGAATTACGGATTTTAGCACTATGGAAAGAATAAATATCAGAAAGTTCTCCGGAAGCATGGCGCAGATTCTGCAAAGTCTCTCGCCCTTTGAACATCTTTTGTACGGTATAAGGGCTGAGCAAATTGTAATTGATGAAATCCAACTTATTGGTATCAGTACGTCCGTCACGCTTCGGCCATTTCTGCGCATCACGGATGGTTCCGACACTCCTCAAGTTAACACCCGGCACAAGATAAGTGGTATTATTCTGTTCTATCAGATAGGAAAAAGGCAGATTGGATGTATCGGAATGATTGACATGACGTCCCATCACCAATGAAAAGGCTCCCACACGGGCAGGCCATAGGATATAAGAGTCGGAAGTAGTCTTAGCACCACGCTCCAAAGTTCCCTGGTGAATAGGACCTAACTTATACATATGGTTACTTTGGTTAGATCCGGAACCGGCATTCATAAATGAAAACATACCGGCAATCAATAAAGTGGATTTATGATGCGTCACCGTGAAAGGTCCGGCAAAAATGGCACATGCTTCACCGTTTTCTCCTTGACAATTGCTAAAAAAGAGAGATTCCGATGCTGAATAATTATGTCCCAAACGACAAGCCTGCCCTATGAAACAGCGGCTTAACATCGCCCCATCATCTATATGCGAACCGGATGAGATGATAAAATCATCACAAATGACCCCATGACCAAGATGTACCGGTGCTTCTTCATTACTATTGATGCTCCCATTAAAAAGACGACACGTCCCACAAATGTGACAGTAATCTCCAATACGCACGTTCTTGATAGACCCTGTATTGAGTATCATGACATGGTTGCCAATGCTACCTATTGCAGAAGCATGCTTATTGGAATAAAAATCAGTAATAGCCTTCATCCGGCAAATCAGTTCCGGACGGTGACGGTAAAGCGCCAGGATATAGGCTTGGTGCGCAGAAAGTTTATCATTGATAAGTACCTCTCGCCCACCTGTTTCATTCAGCACAGATACCTCTACCCCATTACCAAATTTACTCAAACCATCTACCAAGATAATATCCACATTCTCAATAAATGTATCATGCCCGATTTCATAATTAGCAATGTAATTCTGGATATTCTCTATGCAACAGTTATCTCCTACAGAGACATTGTGTAGCGTCACATGGCGCAGGCCGGAGTGTTTCTTGATTCCTCCCGGTAATGTGAATTCTGATTGAAACACACCTAAACGTACATTTCCCGAAAACCGGGTATGATGCACAAATTCGGTAACAAAGTCTTCCGCTACCGTTACTTTCCCCCAATCATCTGCCAGACACGACTGGCTTTTCAACCGAAGTATCTCGTCTTCGGTTAAATGTCTGTAATCCATAAGCATAAGATAATTATGAATTATGAATTATGAATTATGAATTACTGTGCAGCATCATAGCACAGCTCATTCATGATTCATAATTCATAATTCTCAATTCATAACTCTTCTTCGTAGGTCTGATAAAGAAAATCGTTATAAGGGTACTTCTGTACATGCAATTCTTTTACACGCGCATAAACTACGCTCTTCAATTCCTCTAAATTGATCTTCTCACGGGCAGAGATAAAGAGGCAGTTATCCTCCATCTTTGCCATCCAAGTCTTCATCAGTTCCTCGAGTGTCAAGTTTTCCTTTGTTCTGGGGGTAAGGTCGTCAGCCGCTTTCTCCACATAGGTGTAAGCGTCTATTTTATTAAAAACAAGTATTATAGGCTTACCGGATGCACCGATATCTGCCAGAGTTTTATTGACTACTTCTATTTGTTCTTCAAAATCAGGATGTGAAATATCCACAATGTGCAACAGCAAATCCGCCTCGCGCACTTCGTCCAGAGTTGATTTAAAAGAATCGACTAAGTCTGTCGGCAACTTACGGATGAAACCAACCGTATCTGAAAGCAAGAACGGCAGATTATCAATAATCACCTTGCGCACCGTAGTATCCAATGTCGCAAACAGCTTGTTTTCTGCAAAGACTTCACTCTTAGCCAGCAGATTCATCAATGTAGATTTACCCACATTGGTATATCCCACTAATGCCGCACGAATCATGCGCCCGCGGTTCTTCCGCTGAGTCGACTTTTGCTTATCAATCTCCGCCAAGCGCTCTTTCAGCAATGACATACGGTTCAAGATGATACGACGGTCCATTTCCAACTGTGTTTCACCCGGACCACGAAGTCCCACGGAACCTTTACCACCACCGGCGCCGGAACCACCACCCTGACGTTCCAAGTGGGTCCACAAACGTTGCAAGCGGGGAAGCATGTATTTATACTGTGCCAGTTCCACCTGCGTCTTTGCATTAGCTGTCTGTGCACGCATGGCAAATATATCGAGAATAAGCGAAGTACGATCTAATATCTTGATCTTCAACTCCGCTTCAATATTACGTATTTGTTTCGCGGAGAGTTCATCATCGAAAATCACCATACCGATTTCCCGCTCGGCTTCCTCTTCGCTCCGGATATATTCTTTTATTTCTTCCAGTTTACCCTTGCCGACGTAAGTCACAGAATGTGCCTGATCCAGCTTCTGAGTAAATCGTTTCACTACTTCCGCCCCGGCTGTCTCAGCCAAGAATTCCAGTTCATCGAGGTATTCATTCGTCTTACGCTCATCCTGCATTTTCGTGATGAGACCAACTAATACCGCCGTTTCTGCCTGTACTTCGGAGATTACAAATTCTTTCATTTACTATACCTATTTATTAAATATTGGGCGACAAATATAATTATTTTTGCAGAATTCCTTCTGCTATTTTCTCATTTAATTCTGGAACAATGTCTTTATAATCAGCACGACGACCACATGCATGTATTTCCAATAAAGGATATTTATCAAGAATATGTGACATCAAATCGTCCATGGAAGGTGCTGTGGGCAACTGGCTATACTCTTCATATGTATAGGTAAGAAAAGCCACATTAGGACCTATTCCTTTATTATCCAGCAAGTAGCCTTTATCCAAAACAGTAGGCAGACGTAATCCATTACCCATTTTCAAATCCCCGGGTGCGGGATAAGACAAGATACGTGTACGAGCCTCATTCATTAGAACCGGTACCCGATGTAAATAATCAGCCTTTGTCTTATAGACATAGACTATTGGTGAAGCAGAAGCTGGACTCCCCCCTGTCAGTTGTGGAGTAATCGCCATAGAATTCATTTCTATCTTTTGCATATCCGATGTAACCGTTGTTTCTTTTTTCGCAGAGCGACAACCTGCCAATAGTACAAGTAAAGTCGCTATTACAATATTAATTTCTTTTTTCATTTTAAAAACTTACATTGTTGACTTCCCTTATCTGTTATAACCTGCAATATATACATTCCCGTAGGATATTCCCGACAAGAGAAAGTTATAGTTTCTTTTCCTTCAGACAATATTTGTCTCAATAAACGTCCATTTACATCATATATATTCAACGTATGGGAATTCTCCGGCAAATGAGCAATCACAGTTCCTTGTTGCTTATCACAATAAACAGTAAACTGAGTTTCTTGTTCGGTCTCGATTATTGGGGTAGGATCGGTCTTAACGATAATCTCATTCGTAGTGTCAGGGCCACCACGAACAATTTTCCAATCAGTATCATTTGTTCCTTTGTAGACTGCAACAATACGATCTCCGGGTTGTGGAGACAATGAGATTTTACAAGGGAACGTAAAGGCCATACCACCATATGTCTTCATGCTTGAAATAGATGAAGTACCTGATATAAGTTCCCTAATATTCTGATTCTTATCAACTATAGCTAAAGCTACTTTTCCAGAAAACGGAATTAATCCGAGATTCCAGAAAAAGCCGCATTTCACAGTAAAATTAGTATTTACATTAAACTGAGTTTCAGAAGTAATCAAACCGGAGTAAGATTCTCCACTGCCAGTTTTTCCAGCAAGCATCCCCAACAAAGTCTGATAGTTTGAATTTCCTTTTGCCGGCTTTAGCCCAAACAAAGCATCTTGATTCGCAATGAAACCACCGCCAGTGCTACCACCTGCCCCCTGATCATTCGGATTTAAAGCGGAAATCAGAAAGAAACCATTGCTATGCCCACTCCATCCCCAATTTACTCTGAAATAGTTCTCTGTTGTGTATGCATCCAGTATAAACTGATGCCCTTCATTACTAAGAGTAGCTCCACCATAAAGCACAGGACCTACTGTCATTATTTCATTTTCCAACATTTGTATCCACTCTGCATCCGAGTACCATTCGCGACGAAGACACAACATACTTTTATCGTACTTCATATACTCAGCCAATCCACGAACTGCTGTTAATGTAGCAGCACCGGTACCACCGGCAGAAGCTATATTGAACTCAGCCTGAGCCATAACACCACAATCGTACATCAAAGTTGCAACTTCATTTTCGGTGACTTCTGAAGAACTCCAATCATATTCAAGTGGCATATTATTCCAGGCATAAGTATTGCCTAATGTCCTTTCTGGAATTGTTTGGGCAATTTCTCTTCCATTTATATGTGCTGTATAATTGTAAGCCGGAAGAGTTCCCGTACCCACATCCGGCCATTGATAATATCTCATAAGTATAGCTACAGCCGTTGCAACACAACCTGTAACTGTCCGGATACGATTAATTTCAGGACAAAGTAAGTTATAGGGACTGATTTGATCCCACTTTGCCGTTTCATATTGTTTCACCACGTCTCCCGTAGTCATATCCGACACCCCTCTCCATGCTTTGGATACAACATCGGAAACATTTAGTCCTGTCTCTCTGGCTCTATTGATCTGCTCTTTCAAGCCATTCATCCAACTTTTCAAATTAGAAGGCATCCCATCTACCACAAAGTTATCCGTAAAAGAATACCCCAATACGGGCATAGCCACATCATCTCCGGCAATAATAACAAAGCCTTTCCGATCGGTATTATTAAAAACATAGAAAGCCGGAAGATTCCCTGTGCTACGAGTACTCAGATTTTCTCCATCCCAAACTAATTGCAGCCGTGGTGATGCAGAAGTGTTACGAGTTTGAACATTCGTTTTAAAGAAATCGGTAGCTAAAGCATGAGCCTGCTCTGCTGTTACATTATCAGCAAGAAGCCGACTTGTAAGAAGAATAAATAGAAAGAGTAGTGTACACCTCATATAGTTAGGGGTTAGTTGTTTTAGTAGCACCTCAACGAATGACACAAATCACTATCTTGTTGTTCATTAGAAAGACAAAATTACTGAAATATATGGTTCGTCAGATGATTTTGAATACTTTTTTTTGATGATCCTATCGCAAATGAACGTTTTAGAGTGAAAATCGTTCATTAGAATATAAGAAACAAGGCCATCCTAAGTTAATAGAATAGCCTCGCCCTTCATACTATAAATATATAGTCTAACGTTTCATAAACTTGCTCTTGTATACCTTACCATCAGCCGACTGTAATACTACAATATAGTAACCTGCGGTCAACCCTCTTACTGGTATGGAATATTCTTTTTTATCTCCGGCCCCTTTTTGCTGTATCATCTGTTGTCCGGACAGATTATAGACAGAGATCATTTGGACAGCATTAGAAGTACGGATATTAAGAATATCGTCTACTGGTTGTTGACAGACAACTAACTCGTCTTTATCAGTCACTTCATCTTCAATACCGGTAGCTGGTCCTACAGAGAAAGAAAGATAACGAACTAGTGTAGGGTCTCCATTTGAATCAGGTTTATACAGACCAACTGTATGATCCCCTACACCCATATTCAAAGGAATTTCCATAACAAAATTAACAGCCTGCTCTGCTTCCACAAATACATTTTGATAATGCACACTGTATGCATACCGATCATCATACTGAAAAATGGCCGCTGTTAATGTCCCAGCATATACATTTCCATTGCCAGATAATGAAAGATCAGCCAACAGTTTTAAATTCTCTCCCACTTGAAGTTGTGTTTTCTCCAGACGTGGCTGACTGACTTTTAAATCGGCAGCTCCATACGCTTCCTTTATGGTAACCGGAGTTAACTCACCGATGGTATACGTAAATCCTCCCCAATCTATGCAAGGGCAAATATAATAATCTCCAGCAGGGATATTGGTAGTCACATAGTTCTTAGTAACAGCCAAGTCTCCGGCTACTGCCAGTTCTCTATTAACCGTGCCCGGTTTTATTTCGACCTGTACATCTCCGACTATCGCTACAAAGCTCGGTTCTTTATCCGCTTTAAAAAGTGCAACACCCACTAAACCATAATATTCATCCGATGCACTTTTGTTAGAAACCAACATTTTGAAATCTCCCTTGAGACCACTATATAAATTATGTACTAATTCCACACTTACCTCTATGTCTTCCTCACGACTAAGATTACCACTAAACGGAGTCAAAGTACATTTATTACCAGCCACAACAAGAATGAGTTGTGCATCAGAACCCACGTAACCACGCACACGGCTCCATGTTGCTTCGCGTTCATCTTTGGTAACTACATATACAGAATAAGTTCCATCAGCAAAATCATTGGGTATTTTCAAATTAGAAAGAGAAAAAGTATTATATCCTTCATACGTATTTATCATCGTAGCCAAAGCAATCTGCCCTAATATTGACTGCTTACCTTCTTTTTCTGCTATCACTGCCAATTTACTATTCTTGCATGCCATACTCATATTGAATATCTTAGTAATCGTCAGTTTAAACACGTCTCCCTTAGCAATTTCTTCTTTATTTACTTCCAGCTCCGTCATATAAAAATGAGAAGTAAAGTTTGAAGAAGAAGTAGGTGGTTGTATCCCCAGATACATTCCTTGGCCTCTCGTAAATCCTCCTCCTAGATTACTCCCACCACCAATACCGGGAGAATCTGGATTTAAGGAAGCAACTTCGAAGTAGCCATTATTCATTCCACTCCATCCCCAATTGACATGAACCATATCCTGAGTATCATAACCATCAAAGACAAACGCATGTCCTCCATCATCCGATGAGCCAAAATAGTAGATAGGACGTTTCTCGTTTATTTCTGATTTAATCAGATTCATCCATTCGGCAGAAGTAAAATATTGACGATATACCAATCCCAAATTACCATCATACTCAAAGTAGTCAATTAATGCTTGGCCTACCTGATATGAATAAGCTCCGGAACTGTAAGGTGAATATTGCATATCAACCGCTACACCGCAGGCCAACATTAATTGAGCAACAGCGTCAGCCTGTTCGGCAGTATAAGTTCCAGAATATTGCGGAAGCATATTATTCCAGTCAAAGGTAGTATTTCCGTAATCAAAAGAACATTCAATTCCATTAGGAGCTCTATAAGAATGAGTACCTTTTCCTTTTACTGGGAATTCATGATATTTTAAAATCATAGCCATTGCCGTAGCTACACATCCCGTCACACTGCGTTCTCCCTGATAAAGGGGACAGTTATTATTGTACGGTGCACTTTGATCCCAACATATACTTCCCAGCAAAGGAGATACAGATGCCGGAAAACTTGTTTTAGTAAGTAATTTAGGTTCAGTAACCGCTTTTTCGCCATTACCCAGTTCAGTATAGGCGGCATTATATAATTCCAACCACCCAAGTATATTTACCGGTAAGTTTTCAGTTATAAAACTCCCATTATCCGAATAACCTAACACAGGCTTCATACGGTCATCACCAGATACTATGACATAGGCAGAGTGCTCATAGTTATAAATATAAAAAGCTGTTCCTTCCACGTTACGGGTAGATACAGATTTTAGCAAATCATTGGAAACTGCCACCAACTGAATATCACCAGCATTACGGGTTATACCCCCGGATGACTGCATAAAGAAAGAACGGGCAATAGAAAGAGCTTCTTCCGGAGAGCGCTGGGCTGTCCATGCTGTTAAGCTACACAGAAGAACCAAAGACAGGAGTAGTAATTTCTTCATAGGCATCATTTATTAGAATAATTAAAAGGAAATTGCAAAGTTACTGAAATTCGCTACACTGCAAATATTTTCATCTACTATTTTGTATATCAATAAAAAACAAGGGTGTATCCGCAGATTCGAATACACCCTTCCCTTTTTCTATTTACTTATTAGTTCACCGGAGTTGGAGCCATTGCAGCAGGATTATTGTCAGCCTCTGTAATAGCACTGTTCACTGATGTTTCAGCTTCAGGAATACGGTAAATCATGATAGGAGCTTCAGCAGCAATTTCAGCAAATGTACTGTTGATAGGATAGTTAGCTCCTTGACGGATAATAGGTTTCTTTAAACGCAAGATATCAAATAATGCAAAACCTTCACCCCAAAGTTCAACACGACGTTGGAACCAAACTTCATCGATAAATGCATCCAAAGAACCTGCAGTGCAAGTATAAGATGGATCACGATATTGTCTTACGAACTCTTCCAATTTCTGTTTACCTGCAGCTAAGTTATCCCGTCCAAGAGCTTCTGCTTCAATCAATTTCATTTCTTCAACACGCATCAAAGGCCAGTCTTGCGCATTGTCCGTATCTGCAAAAGTTCCATTATCAGGACCAAACTTTACATTTGTATAAGGAGAAAATTTACTGGGGAAAGTTCCACCATTAAACATACCGTTTGCCCAATAGTAAGCATAGTCTTCACCAAGTCCATTATCCAGAACAGGCGAGTGCAGATCTTCATCTACCCACCAGCCCTTACGCACATCTGTTTCTGGTATCTTAGCCCACAAATTCTTGTTGATGAGACGGTAAGCTACGTCGGTAGCACTGGCAGCCGTTGTATATCCCATACCCGTCAGTGAACAAAGATTAGAAGGCCAGTTCACAATACCGGTTTTTGCCAGATAATCTTCCGTAGTCACTACGATACCCCAGATCCATGAATTATCTGTAGCATTGTAGAAAGTAGGTTGGCTTACATCTGCAATAGAATAAGGGGCGGAAGTACCATAAGCTTTAGCTGCATCAGAAGCTGCTGCTGACCACTTCCCCATCAACAAGTTGGCACGGGCACGCAAACCATAGGCCACTTCTACTGATATTTCAGCTTTATCGGCACGTGCAGAGGCACCGGTCAACAAAGTAATGGCCTCATCCAGATCTTCCATAATGCGGCTATATACCTGTTGTACACTTGCACGCGGATTATTCATTAACTCAGTATCAGAGGTTGTTTCCAATACCAAAGGTACGCCATTAGCAGTTTCGTGACCGATGTAAGTCAACTGATAAGTCTGAATAAGCTGCAAATAATCAAAAGCACGTGAAGCCAATGCCTGACCACGATATTTCTTTAAAGAAGCGTCTGCCGCATCTGCCGGAATAGCTTTAAGAATATCATTAGCAGTTTTCATGTGCTTATAATATAGCTTCCACAAAAAAGCATTAAATGTAGACGTAATGTTTCTGTCTAATAAGCGTTGAGAGCTGATAAACTTATTATAACCGGTCTGGTCATTCAAAGTCAGCAAATCCTGTCCGGCTGTTTCATAAATCATACAAGCTGCCGGAAAACCATAGTCCATGTGGTTATTATAATCGGTCAACAAGTTTGTATGAGAATAAAGACCTGTTTTCAAACCATTCAGTTCAGAAGAAATACGGTCTGGCAACAACTCAACCACCTCATTTTTCTGGTCTTGCGTCACGGTGCTTCCTTCAGGAAACTTATCGAGATCACAAGAAGCCACCATCATGGTTGCAGAAAGTAGTAATATATATTTGTTAATCTTCATAATTCTATATTTGTTTTAGATTAAAATGAAAGTGATAAACCTCCCGAAATAGCACGGATAGGAGAATATACGTCTGCACTGGCAGTTGTATAGCTCTGACGAGGGTCGAAACCTTTACGCTTACTGAACAGAGCAACATTGTCAGCTGACATATAAACACGCAATGAACTAATGTTCAATGAACGCACCCAGCTTTTTGGCAAAGTATATCCCACCGTTATGCTATTGATACTCAAATAGTCAGACTTAGTAAGGAAACGATCAGACAAATAGTTGGCATACTGGTCCGTTGCACTCAAACGAGGAATATTAGAGCCTTTATTATCAGCAGTCCAAGCTTTCAAGATATCCTTATGCCAGTTTTGACCAGGATCGGTACCTGAATTCATCAAAGATGCATAGCCATTGTCGTACATCCGTCCACCCAGCTGATAAGCAAAAGAGATAGAGAAATCAAATCCATAAGCATTCAAGCTCGTTCCGAAACCACCATATACTTTCGGTAAAATATCGCCGGTTGCATAACGGGTAGCATTCGGAGCATCCGTAGTTTTTTCTTGTCCGGTTACATTGCCTTCCGCATCCGTAATATCCTTGTAGTATTGCGCAACTCCATTTTCATCTACACCTGCATACTTACGCAGATAGAATTGATATCTGGATTCACCCTCACGATAAATATAGCTACCACTGATCATCTCACCATTCAATGAAGGATCCAATTCATTAATGGTGTTTTTGAAATGAGTCAAGTTAAAATTCAAGCGCCAGGTCAAATCATTTGTATCAATCAATAATCCGTTCAAATCTAATTCAACACCTTTATTAGTCATAGAACCCACATTCATTGGAATACTGGCATAACCGGCAGAGGCGTTCATTGGCTTATTGTACAACATATCGGTAGTTTTACGACTGAAGTATTCAACAGTACCGCTCAAACGTCCTTTAAAAAACTCAAAGTCAAAACCTGTGTTGAAACTGTGAGAAGTTTCCCAAGTGATATCTTTATTACCTTTATAAGAAAGAGCCAAGGCAAAATCATTATTACTGTTAGAAACCGTATATTGATCCAGATAAGCATAGTAATTACCAATATTGTCATTACCCTGTGCACCATAACTGATTTTGAACTTCAACATATCAATCCAAGATACATTCTGCAGGAATGATTCTTTGTTCATTAGCCAACCTAAACCGACAGACCAGAAGTTACCCCAGCGGTTATCCGGATGAAAACGTGAAGAAGCATCGCGACGGAAAGAAGCGCTTGCAAAGTATTTTTCCAGATAGTCATATTGAGCACGGAACAAGAAACCTGCTGTAGCATAATTAGCAGTACTGGAGTTTGTACTCGGAGTATTAATAGCATTATTCAATTCTACAATAGTCGGATTGTAGACTTTTTGTTTGCTACCGGACAATGATTGATTTTTATAATCATAAGATTCAAAACCTGCCAGTAAATCAATGTTATGGTCACCGAAGTTCTTCTTATAAGTCAATAAATACTGTTGGTTAATACTGAATACACGACTGTGAGAAACGCCTACTACACCACCGGTATTACCAGCATACTGTCCATAGTAAGGATTGATCAATTCATTATAACGCGTATTATCCAGATCCATACCCCAATTAGCAGTTGCTTTCAATCCTTCAATAATAGATACTTCTACAAAAGCACGTCCACTCAAGATATCCATATTATACTCATTCTTATCCAACTGCAAAGCAGATGCCGGATTAGATTGAGAAAGGAACGGACGATTCAAAGCTGTAGTACCATCTGTATACATACCATTACCATAATCATACATCGTAAAGCCGCGAGAGTCTTTCTTGATACTTCCATCTGCATTGCGGATATACAAAGGGTAGATAGGAGCAATGTTATTAGTTATATAAAATAAGTTGGTAGAACTTCCGGAAGTAGTTTGTTCATCAGGATAACGACTCACAATATTAGAGTAAGCAACATTCGCACCTACTTTTAACCATTCTTTCACTTGATAATCAGCTTTCAGGCGGAATGAAAGGCGTGAGAATGATGAACCTGGAATAAGACCGCTGTCATCCAAATAACCAGCCGACATATAATAGTTCATTTTTTCAGTAGAACCGCTAATATTTACGTTATATTCCTGACGCAAGTTGCCATTATCAAGCAATTCTTTTTCCCAGTTATCAGGAGTAATATAGTAATCTCCATACACCCGCCCCAGTGTGGCATTCGGATTAAGCTTACCGTCTACACCTATATATCCCTCACCATTAGGCACTGTGTAAACAGGGTATCCCAAACCATCCTTAGAAAACAGTAATGAATTAATATACTGATTACCAGTCATTCCATTAGACAATACTCTATTGGGATCTCCACCAGCATAGCCATTCAACATTGCAGTGTAGTAGTTCTCCACATATTCCTGAGAAGAAGTCATAACATCATAGTTAGACACACCGCGACGGTTAGTACCCCACTTAGCATCCAGATTTACAGTTGCTTTTCCTGTAGCTCCTTTTTTGGTAGTCACCAAGATTACGCCATTGGCACCACGTGCACCATACAATGCATTAGAAGCAGCATCCTTTAATACCGTCAAGCTCTCAATATCCTGTGAGTTGATAGCTGAAATATCACCATCGTAAGGAACGCCATCCACTACATACAACGGATTGTTACTTGCAGACAAAGAACCAACACCACGAATACGTACAGTAGAACCTGTACCCGGCTGTCCATTGCCACTTGTAGTCTGTACACCAGCTACCTGTCCCGAAAGTGCATTCGATATATTGGAAACCTGACGCTCTGCTATTTTATCCGCTTTAATAGTAGAAGCAGATCCCGTAAACTGAGATTTTTTTGCGGTACCATAAGCAACCACCATTACTTCGTCAAGCATCTCAGCATCAGACTTCATAATAACCTTCACAGTAGGTTCAATACCCACTTCTTGTGCTTGCATTCCAATGTACGAAATCTGCAAAGTCTTCGCAGGACTACAATACAGCTATCTATATTATTATCAATGATTTATCCAAAAGCAAAGAACCCAAAATTAGAATATTTGTATATACTATTATATTGATTATAAGACATATATATTAATATGATTATCATAATGATCTACCGTATATATCCTAATAATAAATCTAACTTACTAATTATTAAGCATATAAATAAATATGTAGTTGTGATTTGCATTATTAATTTACAACTAAAAGTCTTTTAGATAGCATATTGTTTGAAAATAATAATCTATATAGCTGTAATCCAAAACAAAAACGGGAAGCATATCATTTAGAATATGCCTCCCGTTTTATGTGTAATTTATTTATTGTCAAGTTCACTATTTCTATCAGAATCAACTAAATCACAGAGAAGAAATATATTGAATTAACTGGATAATCCCCTCGTTATCATTCTTCAACTTATTTTTTTTCTGAAAATTCATGATTTCTTTCTTTCGTCCAGGGAATATTTTTATAACTTCTTTTATTCTCCTAAAACGCTCACGTTTTCCATTTATTTCTATGGTGTATATAGTATATGGTTCCACTTTATAATTCTCTGGTAATTTCAACTGATACATTTCTCCCCCCGTGTTAAGAGAGGAAATATTATCAATAGCCGTTGTAGAAGAACTACCATAACCAATATTTTGAGCACCAATACTCAAACGACAGTGATAGGATGCATACAAAGGATACTTTCCTGACAATAAAACTTCTTCAAAACTATTTCCTGAAGGAATAAAACTCCTCTTTTCAAAATAGATAGTATCAATTTGGTCAATAGGATGAAGAGCCATTTTCTTACCGTCAGAACCAGTATAGACCATTTCTTCAGTTGCCTTGTTATAATTCAACTCTACTTTGTTAACTTTCTTGTTTTTATAAACAATCTGCCCTTCTTGATATTCGGGAAAAACAAAATGTTTACCATTTTGCCCCCAAACAAAAGTAGTGCTTACAAAGCAGCAGCACAATACAATTATCTTATTAGAAATAGACGCCATACTATTATTATTTTAAAATGATTTTTTGTTGATACGTCGTATCATTAGCTAAAGTAACAGAAACAATATAGACTCCAGAAGAAAGCTGTTGCAATGATATTGGTTGAGTTATATTATCCCATTTCATAACACCTCTTCCAGAGAGGTCTATAATAACGATATCCTTAATTAACTCATTGGAATGAATTATTAACGTTTTGCTTTCCAGATATATTTTGAAAGAACTTGTTTCTTGTTCTGATTCAACACCTGTAGTAGTGATATTAATATCAAAACTAAGTTTATCATTCTCAACAACTAAGTTTGTGATACGTAATCCTCCATCACTATCATCAGATAAGAAAGGTTTCGGATAAGTTTTATCCGTCATAACTGCTCCAGCGTTTGTTTGATAAGCAGCTTCATCTAGAAAACCATTTTCAACTAAGGAACCATAAGGGCGATAGATATAGACCTCATCAGGAGGACCATTCCGGTTACCATTAGATACAGTTGTATTGATTCTATAAATTAATAAACCGGATCTTGGAATGTTCTTTTCGTATTTTCCTTCTTTCTTTCTATATTCCAAAACATAGTATTCATTCGCATTGGATGAATTTATTTTGTAACAAGAGTTATCTGGACCTTGAGAAAGGGGAACCAATGAATATCTACCAGTGGTTGTAATTTCCGGAATTTCAGTAATCCAACTTTTACCTGCATACATCCACTTCATGTAGGCTCCCATATGGCACCAGCCACTATTCATTAAATCCCAAGCACCAACAGGGTCTAGACTTTTACTTTCTTCACTATAATGATATAAGTCCGGAGCCCCTAAGGCATGAAACATTTCATGGCAGAGGGTATTAACAGTTACTTGGTTTTCCGGTTGAAAAACATAATCCATTACACGCTTGCCATGTATATAGCATTCTTTTGTATAAAGCGACCAACGATGTGCCCATAATAGATCACTCCATCCGTCACTATTTCCCTGAATAACAAAACAGATATTATCAACATATCCGTCATTATCATTATCTATTTCATCTGGAGTAAACTCTTGTTCAATAATACTTCTCATTGCATCAACTGCATTCTGAACAAGATTATGTTCTCTCATTGTAGACTCTTCACTAGTTTTATATCCATCCGGATTAGTCGTTGCATTATAAGCCCGGTAGAAACCTCTGTTATGAAAATCTACATATCCCACATTATTAGCTTCTAAATCAGCATGTGGAAAGAAATGAGACTGGATAGTCAAATTATCATAAGAAACTTCTAAGTAATAATCTTTAAGAGAACCAGTAGAAGAGGTAGTACTGTTAAAACGACTGTCGTATACACTTCTCTTTTTTGAGAAAGTAGTAGCATCCTGAAAAGATATAAATATTACAATATTATTCAGAGGCTTTTTATGAGAAGCGTATTGAGGTTGAAACATTCCCCTTGTCCGTGATAAAGGTTGCAAACGTTCACGACGAACATCATATTTTTCTTTGGAAATTTTCAACCAAGGTTTGAGCTCCGTATCAGTTATCGATGTTTTTCCTACTAAAAACGGTGAAGGAACCAATTCTCCCATATCATTTTTTTCAGCATAATAGCAGTAACCATCTTCTCCTTGCAATACAGTATAACCATCTTTGTCATGCACCCAATGGTAAAACTCATCCCCTGAAGCGTATAGCGTTAATTGACTTCCATCAGGTTGAGTAACTGTTGTTTCAAGAAAGCTAAAAGGAGCAGCATACATCCAGCAGAAGACGTTGCACCAGAAACAAATCAAGAGTAATCTTTTCTTTATCATATCATTGATTTTAAACAAAATAAGGTCACCCTAACAATAGGTGACCTTATTTTAAATGACTATAGGGAAGGATTTAATTTACTTTCGTAGATATAACGCCATCCATTAGTAAGGTAAAGAAGCCACCAGATGCACCTGTGGTTGGATGAATTGCCTGGAATCCAAATCCATATTCAAATGTGATCACTCCATTATCAAAGATTCCGACTAAAGCACCCATGGTATACAAGTCTTCGCCTTCTACGTGGGTAGCTCTGAAGTACCGATTCCATGCACCTGTAGGTTTAGGCATCGGACCTATGTATTGGTTATCTTTCATTGTAACTACAATTTCACCATCAACTTCTTCCACACTCATCTTCGCAAGAGTTCCATAACCAAAGTCCACATTCAACACGTTAGTATCTTCATCGGAAGCAGTAATTAAAGCCGGAACACTAACCGGAGTAACTTCATCGAAAGCAGAAATACCGGTCATATTATGGGTTCCGATTATAGCTGCCCATGGATGTTCATCATCGACAATCGTAACAAGAACACTATTCTGTGCAGATTCCAATAATTTAGGAGATGTTGCTGAGATTATAATTCTGAAAGTTTTCTTTCCGGTAAAAATATCATTATCTATCGGTCGTACAATTACATTTTGTATTCCACAACCATCTTCGAAAACTATTTCTTTGTTTTCAATAACAAAGTCAGTCCCTTCAATAGCTGGATTACTTTCTCCTTCAGAAGAAGCCGTAAGGGTTACTATTACCTTTCCACTGCCTTTAATCCCTGCTAAAGCAAGGGGAATTTCGAGCGGTTCGGTAGCATTCTCGTCTACAGAAGCTGTTGTAGTCGGAAAGCTTGCATTAGAGTCTGCCGCTCTGAACGATTGCGGTTCGTTATCATCGCATGCGGCAAAAGCAAACAACAATCCGGCAGCCAATATTAAATATGTCAATTTTTTCATTTGTTTCCGTTTTTAGAAATTAATACTTGTTTTGAACCATATTCTCATTAGCATCTATTTCACTTTGTGGAATAGGTAAGAGATAGTAAGGACTATCAGCTGATACTTCCTGAGCACCAGCGGGAGCACCAGTACCATCTGCTAGGAAACCTAAACCGTCACGTTCTACATTTTCATGTCTACGTTTCAGGTCAAAGAAGCGGTGCCCCTCAAATGCCAATTCTAAACGTCTTTGTAATTGGATTGCTTTTTCCAGGCTCTCACCACTTTCATTACCTTCTTCATAATCTGAATAACGTTTTGAGCGTACAATATTCAAGTCTGCCAAAGCAGGAGCATATTGCTTCAAATTATAATTAGCTTCTGCACGGGTCAAGTACATTTCGGCAGTACGTATAAGAGGAATATCAACCAGACCGGCAGAAGCACCACCATTAGCCCACTTCCATACCATATTACAATCACCACTTTCGCTGGTAACCATTTTGATAACAGAATTACGACAGTCAGTTGTTGAATACAGTTCTCTTAATCCGCAAGAAACAGAATAATTACCTACATAACTAGTTGTAGCACCCTGTCCCCAGCTGTTACCAGGCAAAATTCCATCATCTGATTTAAGCGCTATGCGGAATAAGACTTCAGGAACTGCCATACTGGTAGTATATACTTTACTGAAACCTTGAGTATCTGCCATATCAGAACCATCACCTGCAATAGCCGCTGTTGCATTTGTTACAGCCAATTGATTCTCACCCATCGTCAGATACACGCGCGCCAGGATAGCACAAACAGATTTCTTATTCAAGCGATAATTGATTTTAGTATTATAATCATCAGTCATCAACCCTTTTGCTCTTTCCAAATCTTCCACCAGCCATGTATATACTTCTTTCACAGTATTACGTGCCGGAAAAGTGGTTTCCGTATCTTTTTTATAGGTAACTCCTAAATCGCTATCAGAAGCTTGCTGATAGTTTCTACCATATAAACGTACCAAGTCAAAATGTATCATACCACGTAAAGCAAGACATTCGGCCAGTAGGTTGGCAGCTAATTTTTTGTCTGCTTCAGCTATTTCCATGCCATCCAGACGGGTAATAACTTCATTAGCACCTAAAATACCATTATAAGCAGCAGACCACATTCCTGTCACTCCATATGTGTCAGCATAAAATTTAAAATCGGCAAACTCATTGTAAATCAAGCGTCCATCACGATTCAACGTTAGATTATCAGACATAACATCCGGTACCATTAACATAAATTCTGTAGTATAAGATGCCGAACGAATTGATTCATATACACTATTGGTCGTATTATCAAAGTCTTGTATAGACTCTAGTGCATTGTCGCTATTTAGAGAATCATGAGGAGTAGTATCCAAGAAACCAGAACATCCGGTCAATGACAAACTAAAAAGAGCAACTGCTGGTATTATTGTTTTTTTAATTAATTTCATACGAGTGTCTTTTTTTGAAATTCATAAATAATTAGAAACCTATTTCAATACCGAACATGATTGTTCTGGAAGCCGGGTAGCTAAAGTCAAGCACACCACCTGTGGCACCTGTACCTGTACCTGCTGGTGAATCACCTACCTCAGGGTCAAGTCCTTTAAATCCTGTTACAGTAAACAGATTCAAACCTTGTGCAAAAAGTCGCAACTTTTCTACATGGGCTACCTTAAGCCATTGTTTTGGGAAAGTATATGCCAAGGTCAAATTTCTCAAGCGCAAATAAGATGCATCTTCCAAATATCTGGTAGACTGATAAGAGCTATTGTTTATACTTTGTTTAGGTACATTGGTTATATCTCCCGGATTTTTCCATTGATCATACAGCATGCTTTTATCTTGATTATTACCATACTGTGCTCCATCACTTTCCGTAAAGAAACGGATATGATTATAAATATAGTTTCCACCAGAGAAGTAGAAATCAGCGGCTAATTCCCATCCTTTATATGAAAGATTTGCACCGAATGAACCAAAATATTTCGGGTCAGGAGTCTTACCATCCAAAACAACAGCGTCATTTGAATTGTATGTATTGGTAATTTTACCATCTGCAGTATAATACAAAGCATCACCATTAGCAGGATTTACTCCAGCCCAACGTACCATTTTGTAGATATTGATAGGATAACCTTCTTTAATCAAGTTATTCCAGCCAATAGAAATATCATTTCCTTTGTATAGCTTCTTGATTTCATTCTTATTTTGAGAAATCATTCCGTTTAAAGTCAGTTTCCAATCATTTGTTCTAATGAGGTCACCATTGATAGAAAATTCATATCCCTTATTCATTAATTCACCAACATTATCAATACGACTTGAAAAACCTGAAGTCATAGATAAACGAGTTGAAAGCAACAAATCTGTTGTTTTACGTTGATAAACATCAAATGTAACGTTTAAACGTGAGTCGAACAAAGATGCATCCAAACCCACAGATGCTTGCATACTCTTTTCCCAAGACAGATTAGGATTCGGTAAGCGCGCAGGATAAGCAGTTGATGCGCCATTATAGCTACCATAACCATATACTCCTTGTGCCGCATAATCACCAATATTATTATTACCACTGGTACCTACACTGCCACGTACTTTCAAACGAGTAAGCCAGCTTACATCTTGCAAGAATGATTCACGTTCCATGTTCCAACCTAAACCTACAGCCCAGAACATACCATATTGGTTATCTGCTCCAAAGCGTGAAGAACCGTCCCAACGAATAGCTGCATCAATAATGTATTTACTGTCATAAGTATAACCAGCTGTTGCCAGATACGAAAGCATTCTCCAGTCAGTGGTATTTCCAGCCACATCTTTATCTGTAGCTCCAACGGAAATTGCATCCAATTTGCCAGTAGCAAAGCCACTAACAGAGGCAGTTAATGTACGGTAATGACTGGATTGAGCCTCCATTGCAGCAGCGGCTTTTATAGCATGAACTTCATTAAAGGTTTTGTCATAACTCAACATATTCGTCCACACCCAAGTAGAGCGTTGCTGGATACGGTCGTTGCGATATCCATAAGGCGAACCTAAAATCTGTGATAACTGAGATTCGGGCTTATTAAATTGGTAGTTTTGATATTGGGTAAAGTCTATACCCGCTACCGTTGTATATTTGAGTTGATCCCAAATTCTCCATTCCAAATTGAAAGCTGCAATAATTTTAAGTTTACTTAAACTTGAAGGATTATTAGCAACATTCTCGAAGATATTAATTTGATTACCAGCAACCTTCATATCAGTATTGTAGCTACCATCTTCGTTATAAGGAGCATCATAAGGATTAGCATTAAATATATAGTTGAACGGATTTAAAGCATTACGGTCTGTTCTCAATAAACCTTCCTTGGAAATACCAGCAGAAGAATTAAAGCCAATTTTTACCACATCTTTAATCTTATGCTCAAGATTGGCACGTAGTGTACTTCTTCTAAGATAAGAACCGGGTACTATAGCATCCTGATCAAAATATTGACCTGACAAATAGAAACGAGTTGCATCAGTACCTCCTGCCACATTCAATTCATAAGATTGTGTAGTACCAGTACGGAAAATTTCATCAGCCCAGTTTGTGTTTTGAGTAGCAGCAATTTCAGCATCAGTCATTGCTCCACCATTAGCTCCACCTGATGAACCGCGACCAATGCCTAATTGACGCTCATAAGTCAGTTTTTCCTGTGCGTTCATCATTGTAAAATCACTATCAGATAAGGTTCTGGTAGAAATTCCAAAGATGGCTTTTAAGTCAATTGTAGTTTTACCACTTTGACCTTTCTTGGTTGTGATAAGAATAACACCATTAGACCCCCTGGAACCGTATATCGCGGTTGCAGATGCGTCCTTCAATACAGACATATATTCAATATCATTCGAGTTTAGTGCTGCAAAATCTGCAGAAGAAACAGGTACACCATCGATTACGAATAGTGGATCACTACCGGCCGAGATAGAACTTGTACCACGAATCTTAATATTAGCACTGGCACCTGGGCGTCCAGTTGCAGCAGTTACTTGCACACCTGCTGCTTTACCTTGCAATGCCTGGTCTACACTATTTACCGGTACTTTGGATAACTGATCAGCTTTTACTATTTCAACAGAACCGGTCAATGAGCTCTTTTTTGCAGCACCATAAGCCACTACTACTACTTCATCAAGCATAGCAGCATCTGCCTTAAGCACGATCTTTAGATTGTGTTTAATTGCCACTTCTTGTGTCTGCATACCAATATACGAAACCTGCAAAGTCTTCGCAGAACTACAATTAACATATATGTCTTATTATCAAGTTATT
>OLIW01000152.1_pt1 | contig 85857 bp, 68 predicted proteins | sample 1601321 | NCBI WGS metagenome assembly OLIW01 (sample SAMEA2452114, study PRJEB22498) | human gut metagenome
TCAGTACCAGAGTTCGAGGCGCCGCATGGCGCCGAAAGGACGCGCCGAAGGCGCGGGGTGTGTCTTTCCCTGGAAGACACGAAGGGGTGGAAGAGCAGGGAGAGATAAACAAAAAACAGCAAGAAAATAGGGAAGAACGAAAGATGAGATACTGCTGATGGAAGCTCGCAATACTGATGGAAGCTCGCAATATTTACGAAAGACGCAAACGAGAAGCATATTACGTATGCTTTATTTTTTTGGATTTTTTAAGCATAATTCCTTTCTGCATATTAGATATGTAAATTTATTACAAACATATCAAAAGAAAGAGAGGAATTTATTTATGAAATTCAAAACAAATTTTAAAGACATGAGAGAGGCAGTTGTGACAATCGGAAAGGCGGTAAAGAAGAATATGTCACCGATTGAAATTTCACTTGTCAAAATTGAAGCAGGCGAGGACTATGTAGAGCTGTCAACAAACGGTTCAATTGGCGCCTGCGTCAAAATTCAGGCTGTCGTAGAAGAGGCTGGCTCTTTCGTGACATCTTTTTCAGGCATCAATATCCTGAGCGTCAGAAAATGTGATGGTGATATTAATGCCAGCAATGAAGTGAACGAAAATACGCTGGTGCTGAAATACCGTGGAGGTAAAGCAAAGACGGAACTTGCTGCTGTTGATAAGGTATTTAACTCAGTTGCAAACCCGACTGATGACTGCGCGAATGTGTCTCTGCCATATGCTTCACTTAAGAGTATGTGTAAGGACACAGTCTTTGCTGCTGATGATAACGTTGCATCTGACCTGCATGCCATCAAGATGAATATTATGGATGATACTGATGGATTGTTGAAGTTTACACTGGCGGCATGTGACGGAAAATCTATCGCTGTCAGAACCGCATATGCAGTGAAAGATGGCGCTTATACTGGTGAAATCCTGATTTTACCGGACATTCTTAAAATTTCTCTGGAAATTCTTGAAACTGAAGATGAGAATGTCAAGATTTCTATCGGAAATGGAAAGCTGTTTATGGAGACAGAGAACGCAAGAACCTGTTTCCCAGTCCTGGATAAAAACTATCCTGACTTAAACAGAATTCTTAACGCAAAGAAATGCTCCTTTACAGCTTCCATCAAGAAAGATGAGCTGATTGAGGCGTTAAACTGTGCGTCATACCTTCAGCAGGAACAGAAGGCATCTTCCGGAACAGAAGGCTTCGTAAGCTTTAAGTTTAAAGAAAATGCCGTTACCGTAGGCTTCACTGGTATGTCACAGTATGCAGAAGTCCTTGACTCCGTTACAACTGGTGAACTTCCGGAGCAGAATGTGTTATTTAAAACTTCCTTAATCAAGGAGATTGTAGCGCTGTATCCAAACAACAATGTTGTTATCGGAGGCACTACAGAAAAGAATCCATTCTGGCTTTGCTGCGGTGAGCATGACGAATATCTGTATTGCGCGATGCCATGCAGATTAAGAGAATAAACTTTTGAATTTTTTGGTAAAAAACAAGGCGCGTATTTAACGCGCCTTGTTTTTTTCTGCCTTTTCTTCTTCTGTTACGACCTGCTGGTATTTGTTTAAGAACATATAATTGTGGAACAGGAATTCATTTTTTACCGATGACGGCATGCTGTCATGCATATACTCAAGCGGTGTGGAATAAAAACTGACATATAATTGATACAGTTTGTTCTGCTTTAAATATTTGATACAGTCCTTTGATGCAAAGAAATTATAAAGGTCATCAGCTGACTTAAATAACAGGTTCTGGTTGATTGCATACTGAAGGCATATCTTCGCCCTTAACATTCCAAGATATCCGTACATATAGTCCTTAGGATATCGTCCTTCATTATTCATTACCTTCTCATATATCCTGAGTGTGTATCTCTTAATGTCATAATCTACATATTTCGGATATAAGAGATACAAGATATATTCAGTATCATCTTTTGTGACATCACTTGGAAATACGATGTATTTTACCATCTGGTCAAGTTTCATAAATGATATATAGTTTGAATTGAAAAGCTTGATGGCATTATGTACATCCCACCCGAGCAGATTTTCTATGGCGTATCTGATAACAGATAACGCGACCCTTTCATTTCCCTTTTTATCAAATAAAAAATAATTTGAAGAAATCTTTTTACGGTTTCCGATAAGGATTTCTTCGTATTCGTTTATAATTCCCATTTTAGTCTCCTTTTAAAACATAAGTATTTAGCGCCTTGAACGCTTACACAGTTAATATGAAGAAAAAAACAAAAATTTTTCGCATTTTTCATATTATATATGACAAAAATTTTTGCAAACAACAAATACCAAAAAAAGGAGGAAAAAATAATGTCAAATATAGATATAATGAAACGTTTTTTGGCCGCCAGACAAAATATTGACGCAAACGCGAAAGCACTATATCAATGTCTGGAATATCAAAGAGATGATATTGACGCCGTAGTTCTTGATATGGACAATCTTAGTTCAATAAAAACAATACTTGAATCGTCAGAGTTGTCATATTATCTGCTAGATATAGAAAACCGTATTGACGGCGAAAAAACAAATAATCTTGTTCTCATCTATCCAAACGAGCAGAGGGAGATATTTTTTGGGCTGCAGGATGAATTAAGTTTTGGAGGCCGTATCGTTGAATATAAAGATTTCTCATACAGCGAATCAATGGCAATGAAAGATTTCCTTAAAGCCGCAGATGTTAAATATATTGCATCTGCCGATAATGATGGAAAAATTAAATTTATGGCATCCGAAAAAGATGAAGAGATTATAGCTGCAGCTTTAAGAAACGTGCAGGATGAAATTCCCGGAAATGAGGATTATTTCATTTCTAAAAATATATGCTGGGGACATGCGATAGAACAGGCTTCAAATGTAATCAATTACGATGGCGGCCCGGCATTTATTGGACGCGAGGGCGGTACCGGAGGCATAAAGCTTGACGAATACGGTGCTGTTGTTATGACGACAAAAGGCAGCCGTTTTATCTCAAGAAATTCAAAGGACTTTGACCGGAAGGTGGTCAATGCAATCTTGAATGATATTGACGGGGCGTCTGCTCCGGTCAATGTGTTTTATGGCGATATTGTAAATGATATTGCCGGCGATATGACAAGGCGGGCAGCAAAAGAAAATGTAAAAATAATGACAAAAAAACAGGCATTAAGCGAGCTTGAACTTGAATCCCTGCCTGATTTTTTAGAGATTGGTAAAATGCTTGAAGATGTTGACGGATACAGCGAGCAGAAGAAAGAAGCCTTGTATTCCCTGACTCGTATGGTAATCTGCCGTGAGCAGACGCTGGAAGATATAAAAGAATACAAGGTTTCTAAAGCAGATAAACAAAAATATATGGAAATGCATGAAGAAAAAGTAAATGCATTTGCTGAGAAATTTGGAGAAAAAGAGATTCTGATAGGCGATATTAGTAAAGAGGAGGAAAGGAGAGATGACAGATAAAGATAAAGAAAAAGAGAAACTAAAAACGTATTTTATATTATACGGAATGCTGTGGTTTCTCGGTCTGGTTATAGCCGGAGCGTTGGGATATAACAAGCATGTAAATGGTGATGCTACAATCTTCACTGCAATGGATACGGTAACACATTTCGGAATTTTTTACTGGCTGTATCCTCCGGCTTGGGGAACATGTTTAAAGTGGACGTTCATCTACTGGATTGGAATTGCAATGTTCCTGATATATGAACAGAAATTTAAACACGATATGGCCGGTAAGGAAAGTGGTTCTGCAAAATGGAATGATACGGTTGAAGAGTTCAACGAAGGACACAACGAGCCTTTCGGGGAAAAAACATATTATCGGGAGAGTGGAGAGGCTAAGGAAAACTTAAACAATCCCGGTCGGCCTGAGGCAAAGCCGGTGCCAGGAGACCCGAATATGATTGAATCAGATTTAGTAAGACTTTCAACAGCGGATATGAAGACTCACCTGAATAATAACGTGTTTATCGTCGGTGGTGCCGGTACCGGTAAATCACGTTTCTTTATAAAACCGAATGTGCTTCAGATGAACTGTTCCTACGTCGTGACTGACCCGTCAGGCGAGCTGCTAAAATCAATGCATAACGTCCTTGCTAATAACGGGTATACTATCAAGGTATTTAATCTTGTAGATATGAGTCATTCATGCAAGTATAACCCATTTAAATATGTAAGAAGTGAGACTGATGTTAGCATCCTGGTTGACTGTTTTATTTCCAATACGACAGCACCTGACCAGAAGAGTGGTGACCCATTCTGGGACAAATCAGAAAAGGCTCTGCTTTCATCCCTGATTTTCTATCTGGTAGATATTGCAGATGAAGAGTTCAGAAAGTTCTCTACGATTTTGTGGATGGTTCAGCTGGCACAGATGGATGAGAATGCGCGACCTACACAGAGACAGACTTCCAAGTTTGGATTTTCTATGGATATGCCCCTTGATGAATTGTTTAATGGAACAAAGAAAATAACAAGTAAATATATTAAAGATAAATATGGAAAGAACCAGCTGGTGCTGGAAGCTACCGATGTTTCTGACCCGAAAGAGGTTGAAAAACTGCAGGATAAGATAGAGACCTCCCTTTGCCTTACTAACTATAAGACATTCAAACTTGGTGGTACAAAGACACTGAAATCAATCCTTATTTCTGCAGCTGTTAGATTGAATCCGTTCAGTATCCCGGCAATTAAAAACCTGACGGATGATGATAATGTAGAACTTGAAAGCGTAGGAGACAGATTGACATGTTTCTTTGCAATCATCCCGCAGACTAACAGTACATTCAACTTCCTGATATCCATGCTGTTCTCGCAGATGTTTGAGTCTTTGTATTACAAAGGTGCGACAATTCCGAACAGCCGTTTAAATTATCATGTAAGATTTCTGCTCGATGAGTTTGCCAACATCGGAAAAATTCCTGAATTCCCGCAGAAGATTTCTACGTGTCGTAAGTATAACATTTCAACTACAATCGTTCTGCAGTCTATTGCACAGATAAAAATGCTGTACAAAGACGATTACGAAACCATCATTGGTAACTGCGATACGTCAATCTGTCTTGGTACTAACGAGCAGACGACAGCAGAATATTTCAGCAAAAAACTTGGTGTTGGTACTATTACGACAAAGAGCTCAAGTTTTCAGGTTGGAAAACAGGGTGGAACAACCAGCAGACAGCAGACTAAACGAGAGCTTATGCTTCCTGATGAAATTATGACAATGCCTTTCAATAAATGCATTGTTATGATGCGAGGTATTGACCCGTTTTATGACAATAAATATCCGCTTGAAAATCACCCACAGTTTATGAATACTGGTGATGGTGATAAAAAGAACTTTTACTTTTTGGAAAAAGACCCGGAATTTTTATGCGTTGATAAGACAGAAGAGTATACTGATGATGCTGTAGCTGACAACATAGATGATTCACCTGAAAAACTTAAACCTAAAACTCTTGAAGAGGTGCTCGGAGACCTGCTCTTAAATATCCCTGAAGAAGATGGATATTACCTTATTAAGGATGCTGACAGAAGCCCGTCAGAGGTTAAAAAATCAATGTTCAGAAGCATCAAAGCAAAATTTGAAAAAGACATTGAAAAAGCTATTGAAGAAAAAGACAAAACAGCATTCTTTGACGGTAAAGAGATGGATGTATCAATGCTGAGAGGTATGGCGGTGAAAGCCATGAGGTCATATGGCGAATTTATAAATGATGTTGCGATTGCCTGTGACGGATTAAGCGGAAGCGGTCATTTGTGTTATACGGCAGCAAAAGATGATGATTGTAATGTTGTAAAAGTAATGAAGAACATGAATCTCCAGTCAGAAAACAAGACAAAAGACAGCATAACGGATTTTAAAGTTTATAAGATTAAAGAAGAACTTTCAGAAGACAAATTTGATAAATTCAAAAAAGGATGCCAGCTTGGAGCCGGAACGGTTGCAAGTGCGAAAGCTATAGAAGCAGAAGACATTGATTTTGATGATTATGTTTGATTATATTGCCCGCAAAATTGCGGGCAATATTTTTTTTGTCAAAAAAACGTTAAAAAAAGAAAAAATCAAGCATATTGAAAATAGAACATTTTTTGTGAAAAAAAGGAGAAGTTAAAATATGCAGATTATAGAACTTACGGAGGCTGAGTTTGATAAACTCATGAACCGTCTTGATAAGGTAGAAATGGAAAAAGACGGGTATATCCCGTCAGAAGAGGATGTCTTTGATTACATAGAAAAACATCCTGAAAAATATTATCTGTATCTGCTGTGGTACAGCGAACATAAGCCGAAGCCGCAGTCAGAAGAAGAAAAAAAGAACTTAAAAAAGATAACAAAAATCATAAACAATACAATAAAAATCATTTAAAAACAGGAGGTAAAAAGAATTGAAATATTTATACTTAGCCGAAAAACCGTCAGCAATGAAGGCCGTTAAGGCTGCTTATGAAGCAAGCAATAAGCCTCTTGGTGATATCGATTTTTTTGCTCTGTCCGGTCATATATGCAAATTATGTGAGCCAAAGCAATATGACGACTGGGACAGCAAATGGGAGGAGCTTGAGCTTCCAATGATGCCAAGCCCGTTCAGGGTTGGGGTGCTGAGACCAGATAAGGTAAAAGAGCTGCAGAAGCAATTAAAGCAGGTGAAATATGATGCCATTATCGTCGGTACCGATAGTGATGTTGAGGGAAATGGTATTTATGACCTGATAGAGACATATCTTGGCCTTCAGGATTATAAAACTTACCGTTTTTTTGAGACAGACCTGACACCGAAAGGGATTATGGATTCCATGAATAACCTTACTGATTACCATACAAATCCGCGTGATGTTGGGATGACACAGGCGTTCAGAATCAGAAGCCGTTTTGACTGGCTGATTGGTTTTAATATGACAGTTGCGTATACCGTCAAATCAGGATTTCTGATGAAGGTTGGACGTGTAAAGGCGCCTACATTAAAGCTTGTGTACGATAACTGTAAGGCGATTGACGGTTTCAGTTCAAAAACAGCGTATCAGCCGGGGATTGTGACTGATAACCCTGAGGTGACAGCACTGATGATTGACGATGACGGTAAAGCTGTTTCATTTGCGTCAAAAGACGATGCAAACAAGATTCTTGATACACTGTCCGGACAGGCTGTCGTTGAAAGCTTTACAAAGACAATAAAAAAGACACAGCCTGACCAGTTGTATAAGTTGACTGATATGCAGGTTGAAGCCGGTAAAAAGTATGGTTATACACCAGAAAGGACGCTGGAGCTGATTCAGTCACTTTATGAAAAGCATAAGCTGATTTCATATCCGAGAACTGATGGCCGATATGTATCATCAGAAAAATCAAAGGATTTCCCGATGCTCTTAAATGCTGTCAAGGCAATGCCGGAGTTTACGGATATTGTAAAGAATATCACGCCGGAAGCCATTGCGGCAGCACAGGGTAATAAAAGGTTTGTGAATGATGTTGAGGTAAAAAAGACATCACATGATGCTTTGATTCCGACTGGCGATACAGCCGGTTTGAAGAACTTATCTGCTGATGAAAAAAATATCTGTACTATGATTTTCAGGCGTTTTCTGTCTATCTTTATGCCGCCGCTGGAAGAAGAAAAGACAAAGGCAATATTAAGTGACAATGGAAGCAAATTTGTCTGCACAGGTTCTGCGGTAGTAAAGCCTGGTTACACCACCCTTTATTCAGTGCCGAAGAATAACCCGTTGCCGGTATTGAAAAACGGGCAGGTGCTTTCTGAGAAAGACAAAATCCTGCACGAGATTGTAAGCAAACCGCCGGCAAGATTTACACAGGCGACGCTTATCAGTGCAATGGAAAATGTCCAGAAATATATGGCTGCAGATGAGGTTGATTTGAAGAATGCAATGAAGAAAGCCGGCGGAATCGGCCAGCCTTCTTCAAGAGCGGCAATCATATCTGACCTGGTAAATACAGCATATATCAAAGATGTGACATCAGGTAAGAACAAAGGCCTGTACATAACAGACAGCGGTAAAAAATATATTGAAAACCTTGGAAATAGTTCTATCGTCAGCCCTGAGCTGTCGGCTGAATGGGAAGTCCATATGACTCATATCAGGGAAGGCAGCGAGGCTTACGATGATGTTTACGAAGAAATTATAAATTACGTGTATGATGCACTGGAGGAACTAAACAATATGCAAATAGAAAAGACAACAGATAGAAAAGAGGTTGGGGTATGTCCGATATGTGGCAAGCCGGTTGTGGAATTGCCAAAAGGCTGGGGCTGCAGCGGATATCCGGAATGCCATTTCTCTATCTATAAAACAATTGCTGGGGTTGACCTGACAGAGAAACAGGTGATGACACTCCTGGCAGGTCAGACAACAGAAGTAATTTCCGGATTTAAGAGTAAATCCGGCAAGACATTTTCGGCAGCTCTGACGCTTCAGGAAGACGGTAAGGTAACATGGGCGCCATTTGAGTCAAAGACAGACCTTAGATGTCCGAAATGCGGCAAGCCACTTGTAAAAACGCCTATGTCATATAAATGTGAAGATGATGGCTGCGGGTTTATTTTATGGAACAGTATCTGTGGAAAGACACTTACTGAAGAGCAGGTAAAAAAGCTGCTGGCGGGTGAGACGACAGATGTTATCAAAGGATTCAAGAAGAAGGATGGCAGTAAATTTGATGCGGCATTACAGATTAAGGATGGCAAGCTGACATGGGCGATGGGAGCAGCAAAAGATACTGGTCTCAAGTGTCCAAAATGCGGAAAGCCTATTGTTGAAAGCAGCAAAGCTTTCGCATGCAGTGGAAATAAAGGACGCGATAAGGCTGACAGTACATGTGATTTTATCATCTGGAAAAATGTATGCGGAAAAGACCTGTCGGCAAAGGATGTAAAAGACCTTTTGACAAAAAAGAAAACAGGACTTAAAAAGAATCTGCAAAGCAAAGCCGGGAATTCATTTGATGCGTATGTTGTTATGAAGGATGATTTCACAACCGGGCTTGAATTTCCTGAAAAAAAATAAAAAATCCGATAAAAAAACGAATTAAAGAAAAATTCAGCATTCTAATATAGACCGGAATATTCCGGTCTTGTATATCTGCAAAGAAAGGGGGAAATTGTAATGGTTGTTGTAAATGGCAGAATCGTTGATTTTCTGATAGACAGATGCGAAGACGGATATGCTGAATTTCTCTTTAAAAGTGACTATGATAAAGACTGCCCGCGGTTTGAAGCTATATGCTCGGGTAAGATTCCTGATGTGGTGCCTGGCGTGCCGATAAAAGTAGAGTTTCGTGTTGAGACTGTAAACGACATCACCAAAATAGATTTTAAGGCGTTAAAGATAGAACAAATCACAAAATTTGTGAAAACAAAATACATGAATGAAACCGCATATACCTGTATCAATTTTAATGATGAAGAATATGCAAAAACATTACTGACAAAGGTGAAGGGAATCTCTGCGAAGATTGCAAACAGGATTCTTGAAGCTGTTGACGGTGACATAAGCAGGCTGTCAGGCATGTGGGATGATAAGGACTTCTGGAAAGGTTTCAGGGGGTCAAAGAGGTATCTTACAGAGTTGAAAGACACTGTCGGCTCAATGCTTGAAAAGGATTACCTCGTAAAAAAATACCAGAAATATGGAATTGGATACCCGCAGATTGATATGCTGGCTGCAATTTATGGACTTGAGGCAGAAGAAAAGCTCTGTCATAATCCGTATGCGGTGCTGTATCGTCTTGAACTTGATTTTCAGGTGGCTGATAACCTGGCAAAAGATTTGAATTTTGATTATCTTGCCCCGGAAAGGGTAAGGGCTGTTATCTATCAGGTATTGAATAACAATGAAGCCAGCGGGAACACCGCAATGCGATTGAAGGACTTTTATATCAACTGTGCAAGGCTTCATCGTATGTCTGCCTGGAAAGATTATGTAGTATCTCCTTATTTTCTGCTTTCCACATTGACAGCAATGCGGAAAGTGTATTATGAAAACGGGCTTATAGGATATATAGATACTCTGAATATGGAGGCTGATATTGCATTTCAATTAAACCGTTTAATGTCTGCTGATACGAAGCTGGGTATTTCAGATGATGTATACGACTCCATCAATGATAAGTACAATAAAGAGCAGCTGGAATTCTTAAAAACATTTGACCAGAACAGCGTGGTGATTCTGCTTGGACGCGGAGGTACCGGCAAAACACATACCATCTGCGGTGCTATCAATCTTTTTAAGAGTAAGAAACCGAAGGAGGAAATCAGACTTTGCGCTCCGACGGCGAGAGCAGCAGGTGTATTGAAAGAACATTCAGGGCATGAATCGTCAACAATGCATATTATGCTTGAACTGAATCCATATATGCCAGATGATGCCGGCAGGAATGAGGAGAACCCGCTTGATGCTGATTTTATTGTTGTTGATGAAATGTCGATGGTCGACACGGAGCTTATGTACCACCTTTTGAAAGCCATAAAGTCCGGGGCGAAACTGATTTTAAGCGGTGACCCTGACCAGCTTGAAAGCGTTGGCTGTGGTGCAGTTCTGCGTGACCTGATAAACTCAAACAAGATACCAAAAATAAAGCTAAAAAAAATCATGAGACAAAGTGAAGGCTCTGCGGTTATAGATAACTGCGGGAAAATTCTGGCTGGCAGGTATGACTTTATTGAAAACGATGCCTTTAAAATTCGAAATTGTAAATCCGAAGACGAGGCTAAGGCATATTTAAAGTCGTGCTATACCGGAGACCCGCATCGCACACAGATATTGTCAACAACAAAAAAAGGTACAGTCGGAACAATGTCGTTAAACCATGATTTTGAAGATATTGAACAGCCCGGAATCTGGTTTCATAACAGCCATTTCAAACTCGGCGATAAGGTTGTTTTTACCAAAAACAACTATGATGCCGGTTATTGCAATGGTGATATCGGATTTGTTGAAACAATAGAAGCTCCGATACAGATTAAGAAACAGGGTGAAGATAAAACAATAGAAATAAACCGTGATACGGCTATGGATATGGAGCATGCAGATGCTATTACAATCCATAAAAGTCAGGGCAGTGAATATGACAATGTTTATATCATGCTTCCGGATAAGCCTTTATCCCTGCTTACGCGTAACATGGTAAACACCGCCATTTCAAGAGCAAGAAAATGTGTAACACTGATTACAATAAATGATGCTCTTGCTATAGCGGCAAGCAATAAATGTAAACGAAACAGAATAACAAGATTAGAAGAAAAATTAAAGAATATGGGGGAAGAAGAATGCCAAAAGGAATGTCAAGAACACGTGGAATAAAAAAGAAAGTTAATCCATTAGTAGAGCATATCGCTGATTTTTCAGATATTGAATACGACAGCGATGATAGCCTTGAAATTATTGATGCTCATGCAACACAGAAGCGTGATGATGAATGTGAGGATGAGACTGATAGAACATGGATGTATAAGAACCCTGGAGATGAAGAGATTGTTGATGAAGACGAAGTGACGGATGAAGATTTGTGGGGTGATGAAACTGCTGCCACCGAGCCGGAAGATGACAAGGTTACAAAACAGCCGGAACGAATCCGTAATGAGTCTCAATTAGACCAGTATATGGCTGCTGCCGTCTGGTTTCACGATATTAGTGAAAGAGGCGAAATTTCAGATGACGAATTGAGATATGTAGAGCTTATGCTGATTGAAATGTCAAATTTTTATTTTGACAACCTCAAAAACATTCATCCTTCCGGCAAATGTCTCGACTCCATAAAGAAAATATACCGTGACATACAGGAGGCGGGATTATGTACAAAATCTTAAAAAGTATGCTTGCAGAGTTTTCATATTTTATTGAGAAGCATTTCGGCATTACTTCTATATTATGGTCTATATTGTTTATGGCCGGATGCTGTGCGATTGTCGGGGTCGTTATTATGAAAACTGCTGAAATTATATCTTGCTGTAAAAGTACAAAAAAAACAAAAAAAGGCGATAGTAAAAACGGCATAACTGATGGTGATGAGGCTGCCAGCGTGGCTAGTGCTGACAATACTGGTGATAACGAATGCGGTAAATGTAAAAATAGCCTGAGCCTGTTTCCGGTGTACGTCGGTTTTACGGTTGTATGCTCTTATATGATGAACCGTTTGATAGCATTATCTTATACGTGGGACAGTAAGCTTCACAGAGTTATGTCTAACTTCCATTATGTATTGTCATTCAAGGCTAACAGAAAGCTGTTTTTGAACGCCCTGTCGCTGCCTGACAATACCACAAATAATAATGGATTGTTTCAGATTGCAATGTATCTAAACAACAATCAGTGGCAGAAGGTATACGATAATGCAGGTGGCTCTCAGTGGTATTTCGCCAAAATTAAAAAGGCTGTTGATGAAATTTTAAAAGTTGGTGATACCCATCTGACGCTTGGCGTTGTATATCAGGGTGCGGCAATGCTGATTCCGATTGCTTTGATTATAGTGCTTGGTGTCATATTGCTGCTGAAGGGTAAAAAGCTGCATGGAATCCTGGTACTTGCATGTGCCGGATTATGTGCGTTTGGAAATTTTGGTGCAGTGATATTTATGGCGACAATGCTGATTTTGGGAGAATTACTGTCAATAATCGTGGATAGTTCGCTTGCAAAAAATAAAGATTTATTCGATAAAAGAAAGCAGGATTTGGCTTAAAACCAAATCCTTCTTTTTTTTGTAAAAAATGTATTATTCGGGGAAAAATTTAGCATATTAAATATGCGGCAGGATTCTGCCTTAAATTGATAACTATACGTAGGGAGGATTTTTTGATGGAAATAAAGAAATACAGAGAATTACCACATTCAAAATCCGTTCTTATAGCCGATAAAGGTGCATTTGAAACATTTTTATTAACAGGACATGAAAATCTGATTACTGGATTATATGAAGACGTGTATTTAACGCCGGACATCTACCAGCTTTTCGTAAAAAATCTTGATATAAAAGCACTGAAACGCTTTAACGAATTTGCGAAAGAAATTGAGTATAATGCCAGTGATATTGCCATCAGAAGCATTCTTGAACAAAACCAGATGATGCTTAAGGATGAAGGATTTGCTGTGATTGCGGCTATGATGAATAAGATGGATGTTTTTATTGATGACCCGAGAAAAGCAGCTGTGTTTGAAGCAAGGTCTGTACATGTAGTACGGCCGTCTGAATTAATTATGGCAGCGACAACAACAGAGCATGAGTAAAGGAGGTGTAAAAAGTGAATAAGAAAAATGTTGACTACATATTATCTTCAACAGATGGAATAGAGCTGCTTGCCAATCTGTTTCAGAATGGTATGGCTCTTGACCTTGTTGATGTGACGAGAGCCAGAGACAACATAGACCTTCCGGAAGACGAAAGACATATCTATGATATGGCCGATGCCGCTCTTGACAGAGTAGATTTAGATAAACTGTATGAAAATGCCGGAGACTTTGAGCTTCAGGATAAATATCCGGAATTCTTTGATTATCTGCAGAGCCTGCAGCGTGACAGGGAGAACGATGAACCTGAACGTGTCCGTGAAGATGAGGCTGGCGAAGCCGAGGAAGAAATAGAGGAAGAACTTGAAGAGGGCATACCGGAACCACTTTCAACAAGAGATACTGTAGTAAAAAACATTATTGAAGGTGAGCATACAGGCAAGGAGAGCGACTCCAGAAAATATGTAGAAAAAGACGAATATAGAGCGAAGCTTGATGCTGAAAGGGAAGAATCTATCAGAAGAGCCCTTGAAGCAGATGAGGCATTGAACAAAGAGCGTGAACTTGCAGCCAGAGAGGATGCTGCAGCAAGGCTTAGAGAGCAGGAGTTCTTTGATAAAAGAAAAGCAGAAGAAACTGATTTTGACGAAAAAGCAAGACGTGAAAAAGAGGCGGAAAGATATACAGAAAAAGATACCGACCGCAGCAAGTCTTTTGAAGATAGAAAAGATGAAGCAAAGATATATAAAGACTATTCAACAAATGCTGATAAACAGGTTGACTCTTCTTTTAGAAGCGATGTGGTGGATAATGCCGGTGATGCCGGAAAACGAGGCTACCAGCAGTCAGAACAGGTCAATAACATACACGGCGGAGCTAATGATGCTGGTGATGTAAGCAATGCAATCCATAGTAAAACATACGGAACTGAAACTGCTGCTGAAACAGCAGCAACAACCGCAGCTATGGAAATGGCTAGAAGGGAAGCTGCAGCAAAAGCACAGGTTGGATATGGCAATACCGGGAATAAAGAGACTGCTTCAAAAGCGGAAACAGAAAAACGTAACGCTGAAAAGTATGACTCTGATAAGAGAGAAACCAGTAAAAGCCAGGAAGAGTCCTCAAGACTTGATAACAACTACAGTTCAAAAGCTGAAAGCCAGATTGACGGAAATTCAAGAACCGGTTCTGTAAATGATGCTGGCGATGCCGGAAAACGAGGCTATCAGCAGTCAGAGAAGATTGGCAGCACTCATTACGGTGATTCCAATGCCGGTGATGTTACTCATGTGGTAAAAAGCAGGGAGTATGAAACATCAAAGGAAACCGCAGATGCAAGAAGAGAAGTCGATGAGGCGGTGAGAAGAGATACTGCTGCAAGAGAACAGAAAGAAGCTGAAGGTGACCGTAGAAGCAGAAGGGAGCAGGAAGAAAGAAGGGAACGTCAGGAACGCGCTGAAAGAAGAACCGATTCTTATGGCTCTGATACTGCTTTAAGAGATGAAGATACAAAGCGTGAAATAGAAAGACGTCAGCATGAAGCAGATAAATACCGCAATGCTGAAGCGGGCAAAAATGAAACTGACACAAAGAGTGAACGCGAAAGCGGAAACAGAGTTAATAATGATTATAACTCAAATCGGGAAAGCCAGATTGACAGCAGTTCAAGAACAGGCTCTGTAAATGATGCCGGTGATGCCGGAACACGGAGCAGCATGCAGTCTGAACGGGTTGAGAATCTGCATAATGGAAACACAAATGTCGGTGACGTGACAAATGTAGTTGGTGGTAAAACATATGCTTCTGAAGCGGCAGCTGCTGCTACGGCAGCGGCAGACGAAATGTCAAGAAGAGAGTCGGCTGCAAAAGAGCAGAGAGAGGCTGACCGAGAAAACAGAAATGGCAGCAATAGCTACAATGAAGAAGATAGAAGGTCGAATATTTATAATTCTGATACTGCCGCAAGAGATTACGATGCAGGACGCGAAATGGAAAAACATCAGCGAGAGGCAGAAGCGAACAGATACAACGACTATCGTAATGCTGAGACTGATAAGAATGACCAGTATAATGGTTCAAGCAAGTATGAACCAGAGCGGCGGACTGAAGATGCAATGCGTGAAGAAACCCGCAGAGAGATGGACAGACGCCAGCAGGAAGCTGACAGATACCGTAATTCTGAGACAGGCAGAAGTGAGACCGATGCAAAGCGTGGCGAAAACGGAACCGGAAACAGAGTTGATAACAGCTATAACTCAAACCGTGACAGACAGGTTGACAGCAGCTCAAGGACAGGTTCAGTACATGATGCCGGTAATGCCGGAACACGAAACAGCATGCAGTCTGAACAGGTTGGAAATCTGCATAATGGAAGTACAAATGCCGGTGATGTTACAAATGTAATCGGTGGAAGGACGCACGCATCTGATGCGGCAGCAGCTACAGCAGCGACAGTAACAGCGACTGCAGCAGCGGCAGAAATGACAAGAAGAGAAGCGGCTGCAAAAGAACAGAGAGGAGCTGAAGCTGACCAATACCGCACTTCCGGAAAGTATGAACCGGAACGGCGGACTGAAGATGCAATGCGTGAAGAAATCCGCATGGAAATGGACAGGCGCCAGCGTGAAGCGGATATCCGTCGTGATGACAGAATAACAAGTCCAGAAAAGAATCAGGAAAGACCGGCAGAGCATCGTATTGATAATAATTACAATACGCAGCCGGGACGCCAGATTGACGGAACATTTAAAACAGGAACGATATCAGAGGCAGGAAAAAATGCTTCTCAGCCGGAAAAGATTGACAGTGTTCACGGTGGAAGTTCTACGGCAAAAGAGTCTTTGAATGCTATTAAGGCAAAAGACTATTCAGGAGATAACAAGTCTGAGGCGACACCGGTTCAGTCGATGGTACAAGGGAAAAAAGATATCCCGAATAATCAGGCTTCAGGATACAGAAGAGATTCGTATGCCTCAGCCGGAATGAATGCAGCCGTTGCGGGTACTGCGACCATTGTTAATGACACTCATAAAGCATCAGCTGCAGAAAAAGTGGTGACTGAACAGAAAAGACCGTCAGAATCGCGGCCGCAGGAACATCGTATTGATAATAATTACAATACACAGCCGGGACACCAGATTGACGGAACATTTAAAACAGGAACGGTATCAGAAGCAGGGAAAAATGCTTCACAGCCGGAAAAGATTGACAGTGTCCACGGTGGAAGTTCTACTGCAAAAGAATCTTTGAATGCTATTAAGGCAAAAGATTATTCAAGCGGTAATAAATCCACAACAACACCAGTTCAGCCGATATTTACAAATAAAGATAGTGTGGAGTTAAAAAAGAACGGCGAATCCAAGATTGATAACATCGCTCGAGAGCCTGGTTCTTCGGCTTCAACTCAGAATATTGGTCTTGATTCTCATTCTAAGAAACATGTATACGAAAGAGATTCGTATGAAATGGCAGGACAGAAGACAAGCGAAAACTTCGGCAAGCCAGATTTGAATCAATCTGTTTTAGAAAAAAATATAAAAGATAGCAAAAAACAACTGGCAAAAGAAGGCTCAAAAATAATTGATTCTGAAAACAAAGAACACATCTATACTGCAAAAGATGGAAATAAAAATAACCATGTACAAATAAACAAAGCTGGAGCGCAGGTTGTTGACGGGCATGTATCAAAAGAGATAAGTGGTCCGGCTGATAACGTAATTAAAACTCCTGGCAGTTCAAAATTAGATGTTTCAAAAGCTGTTGCCGGCCAGGTCGCTGCCGCTGCTGCTGTTGGTGGAGTAACAAATAAAAATAAAAGTATAGCGGCGAGCGCTAATACTTCTATATCACAAGATACAGTAAAGGATGTAAGCGAAGCCGTAGTAAAGCAAAAAAATAAATCACAGATGTGGAATCAGGCAATTAACAACACCCAAGACTTAACCTCTAAAAGTAATAAATTGATTGCTGATTCATACGCTATGGCTGGCCAGATTGATGCTGAGACGGCGAAAATGATTGCTGAATTTAATAATAACCCTAGCTTTGGGTTTTCGCCGGCAAGTGGTGCTGGATTTTCAACTAATGGTACAGCAGAAGCTATAAAAAACGCTACAAAAAGTTCAATCGGTAACAGTATTGCAGCAGCCAAAATCGGAGCTGATATATATAATGCGTCATCAAGAGTTAAAAATGTAGGCCTTGTTGGTGCTATTAAAAATAATGAAGTTGGCCTTAAAATTGATGGCCGAATGAAGTTTTTCACGATTAGGTCTGATGGCACTATTAATGTTGATGGTGTATTGCTGAATGTCTATAAGACAGAGAGAAGCAATTTGGTTTTTGTTGGATGGAAGGATGCTTTCGTTAATGGCAATGAAATTATAACATCTAATAATGTTAGATTTCAGATTTGGTCAGACGGAAACTCAATTATAACTGGAACAAAACTCAATTTGTCACTCTCTAATAAAGAATTAAACGCAACTGACATAAATGAAATTGGCGAAAAATTTGTTGAATCTGGAATTGCAGCATCGTTTGCTCCTGCGATAGTTAACAAAACAATTTCTGCTGATGATTTTGTGAAAGATGGAGATTCATTTGCGACTAATAAGTTAACTGAACGCTTTGGAGATAGAAACTTATCAAATCTGTTGAGAAGACATCAGATATCTGGAACGATAGACCGTCAAGGACGCATCATGCATGTTATGATGACACGTTATGCATCAAATGAAATGAGAAAAATCACTTTCAGTAAAGAAAGTATTGATTTTATCGCACAAAATTACAATAAGATTATCTCAGTAAATGCAGACACGGCTTCAAAGATTGCAAAAATCAACAGTATTCTTGAAGACAGGCACTTAAGTGACATTGAAAAGGAATGTTTATTTGATTTGCGTACACAGCTTGCTGACAAAAAAATGTCTTGCAATGTTGATAAGTTAAAAAGACAGCTGAAAGCAGGGCACCTTGATGAAGAAAGTGCGCGACTGGCTCAGGATTATATAAATGTATTTGAAAACACAAGAAAAACTATCATAAAAAATGGAATATTCGCTTATGATGACAGTGCTTATTTAAAGTTTCAACTTGAGGTAGCCGGTCTCCCGACGAATGTCAAAATGCTTCAGACAATGATGGACAAAAATGCAATTCCTGAAGAAAGCATGAAGCTTGTACAGTCATACATAGACGCATCAAATGGAAAGATTAAAAGAGGTGTAATTGAAGACGGTTTCTTTGCTGCCTCAATGGCAATGCTGGTAGAAGCAAACAATCTTCCATCAAACAGAAGGGCGTTAAAAAAGCTTTTAAAGACCGGCAATGTAACAGAAGAACAGAAAGCAATTATAAAAAATATGCTTAAGATAAACCGAATCAATGGAATACGAAATTTTGTTGCAAGACAGGCTCATAAGCTTCAAAGAGCGGGTGTAAATGCTTACCGTAAATCCAAAAACTTTTTAAATAAGTATATGGGGTCAGATTATACATTCAGAGGTCTTATGATAATGCTTGGAGGAGCCGGAAAGGTTCGGTCTATAGCGATGAAGGCTTACAGGACAATAAAATTTGTAAGAAGTGTACCCATGAAGTTCGCGAGAGCAGTTGATGCAACGCGAAAAGCCGCGATTTCTGTTGCTAAAGTATCAACATCCGCGTTTCGTGCCAGCCAAAAAGCGCTTACATATGGAGCCCGATTTACAATGAGTACCGGAAGGCTTGTAAAAAGAAAAGGCGTCAAGTTTACAGTTAAAAAAAGAGGCAAGCGTGCAATCAGAAAATTTAAGATGCTTGGAAATGGCATAAAAAACCTTTCAATCAAATCGTTAAAAACCATGGTACAAATCATTATCAGATTATTGACAATGCTTGGTACTGCAATACTTAGTGCAATGGCTCCGATATTACTGATATTACTGTTTGTACTTATATTAATCTTTTCAATATTGTCCTTTATAAGTAATGAAGGCGATGAAGTTTATTATGATGCCGGTGATGAAGATACTACAGAAGCAGCACAGGAAATGGTTGATTTGCTTACATTGTGCCATGCGTCATTTAGGAATGCATTATCCGGCGGTGGCGGCGGTGGAACTGCAGCATCAGGAACAGACCCTGATGGAGGCCCGCAGATGCAAAAGGGAGATTCTTCTAAGATTGGAGACCCAGACAATCCAAGTAACAGTCTATACGATGTTACACAGGGTACATGGTGGAATACAGAAGGAAAAAATTCAATTGATATCAGTTGGAGCGCCGGTTCTGACTGCGACACATTAAAAAAGAAGCTCGAAGCAGATGGAGTACTTGAAAGCCGTAACGGTTATGCTGTTGCTAAATATGGAGACAAGACTGTATTTTTAGTAGCATTCGGCACGTTTTGGGGAAAGGTAGGTGATGTGCTTAAAGTTGAGTTTAATCAGCCAATATCATTAGGTGGAGAACCTGCATCAAAAGAAATCTATATGATGATGTTTGATACAAAAGCGCATGAACATACCAACTACCCTGCAGAGCCTGAAGGGGTTTATGGCCATCATATGCCAGACGGAGCACACACAAGAGATTTTGCTGAGTTTATGGGAAAAGATGGAGAACCTGAAAATATGAATGGAAAGGGGTATCTTCCAGTACAAGCGACAAATCTTGGAAGTGTTTTAGATGGAACGTGTGACCTTGCAACAATAGGTGGAGGTTTATCAACAAGTGTCAGTGCAGACGTCTTCTACAGACAGGAAATTGACCAGGATGTATACAGAGATATCATTGACCAGAAAAATAATATTTATTATACATTCCCAGAAGACCAGGAAACCCCTGACGGAATTTCTCCGACACCGACCCCAGAAGGATATGATAAATCTACTGCAAAGGGTGCTGTTTATGGTTTTTACAACAACAACCAGGAACTTATTTCCATGGTTCTCGCAATGTATGACTTTGATATAAATGATGTAACATCGGTAAAGAAAACAATTCTTGCAAAAGCAGATAAGTCAGGAATTAATGAAGAAGCTGCAGATGAAGCTCATGAACTTGATGTTACAAATAAGATTGATGATGATACATGGAAATTGATTGCATATTTTGATAAGTATGGCTTAGACATGACCAACTATACTATTGGCGGATATGATGATTTAAGATATTCAACATTAGTAGCATTGTTTAACGCGTCACATATTATCACATGGACTCCTGTAACTCAGTATCATCAGGGTCCTGATGGCTTGCCTACATACGACAAAAATGGAAAGGCAATTGACGAAACAAATACTGATGGTATGACATATCAGGTTCCGGTAATGGTTTATGACACAAGACTTGTCTCATATAAAGACGGAACAACGACAAGGATTCCGGACGTACATCAAAAAACTGATGCAAATGGAGACCTGGTGTTTGAGACTAAATATAAAAAATGCCCGGGACATAAAAAGACAAGTACTGCGGTTATTACATTACATTTTGACAGTTTGCTTGATATCAAGGGATGGTATGATAAAAACATTTACGGAGTTGACGATTTTGATAAAGAAAATACAAATTATTCAAGCGATAAGATAAAAGACATAAACTATAAGGCAAAAGAATCAGTTCTCAAATATGGAACTCAGCGAATTAAAAAACCTGAATTTAAGATGGGAATTCCCGGAACATGTTCAGATAGCGGTGAGACAAGCTCAGGCTCATTTAGCCCTGGGGTAATGACTGAATCACAGAAAGAAGTCTGCCGACATGTTTATAAGTTTTTGACAAAAGACATGACCCCTAAGCTTACAAAAGAACAGGCAGTTGGTGTATTAGTAAATATTATGCATGAGAGTGATTTTAATTATACGGCAACAGAGCATTCTGATGGAAGCGGAGGATATGGCCTTGTACAGTGGACAGGCGGAAGAAGGACTAACCTTGTCACATGGTGCAATAACAATGGCGTAAAATACAATACATTGGAAGGTCAATGTAAATTCCTTGAATATGAATTTTCATCGAGCGCGGTATGGACAAATTCAGGCGTTAATGGATTCCTGCAGTGCTCAAGCGCTTATGATGCAGGACGGTATTTCCTTAAATACTTTGAACGTCCAGCAGCAAAGTACGAAGCACAGAGAGAAGCTTCCTTAAATCAAGATATTGCAACTATTGAAAGTATGTTATAAGGAGGGCGATTATGTATAACAAAAAAACATGCCACAATGCGGAGACAAACATGTCTCCGCGTAAGCGGCAAAAAAAATATAAAAAAAATCAAATTTTATCAGTCGTAATGGCAATTGCGTGTACGGTTGTGACACCTGCTTCTGATGTTGCTCTGTCTATGGCTTTTATGACTCAAAACGTATATGCTGAAAACATACAGACTACATTTCCTGACGGTTGGAATAAAGATGATAAAGATGATAAAAAAGACGATAAAAATAATACAGGCTCAGGAAATACAGATTCAGACAAAAACACTGGTAATACAGGCAATACAGGTACTGAACCAACCCCAACATTGGGGGCAGTAGAATCCCCAACGCCAACTCCAACAGCTAAGGAAAAGAAGGCAATGGAAAGTATTATGCCTGGATTATCAAAATTTGATTTTCAGGCTTATAAATGGCCGGGGTCAGTCAGTGTTGGCACATTGGCGTATTCTATGGCTGAAAGTCTTTACACGATGCGTAACAGTGAAACAAAAAAACCATTATTATGGAATAATGACGATGATGTAACGCAAGATATGAAGAATTTTTATTCATCAACAAACTGGAACAACTTTGAAGGAATGTATGAAACGATAGAGATAAGTAATTTTTGTCAGGCGATTTTATCAGACGAAGTTAAACAGTTCGAAGATTTAATGGATGCTGCAGCTGAAAAATATGGTTTTAAGCCTTATAAGGAAATATTTAAAGCGATTGCTCAGGCCAGATTTAATGAATATAAAGATGACTATGCAACAGCCAAGGCTATAAAAGGGAATGAGGTCGAAAAAGAAGTTACAGCTACCGATAAGAAAGGTAAGGCAACAACAAAAAAGACCGGAAACCCTGACTTTAAATTTGATTTGTTCCATATAAACGGTTCATGGCTGGCAAGAGCAGAAAATGGTGATAAAACACCAGTGGGGTCTTTAGTTGCTCCGACTGCTTCTCCGATGCCGACACCTCTTCCATGGGGTGATATTTCTGGAACACCAGTTCCTCCTCCTGCAACTCCGTGGCCAGACGCTGATGATGAATCAGAAGCACAGAAAAAATGGCATAGAGATAATGGCAGCTGCTATACAGTAGCTGATTCTATTGATATTGCAGCGCAGGCGTTTAGCAGAATCATAGAGGATGCATGCTATCCTTCACCATACTCAACAGAAACACTTATGAGTGCAGTACAGGGTTTTGAATTTGGCGGAGATTCTGAGGCGATAAAGAACCGGTTCAGTACAACCTCGACAAAACTTAGCGGATTTACAAATTTTGTTACATTTACGAATTACTGTGACCAGCAATCAATGGCCAGCAAAAAGCAGGAAGGAGAGAGTAGCAGTGATGAAGAAGTGGATTATGATGCTATCATTAAGAGATATGCGAGAGTAATTGCTGATGGTGTAAAAAGAACAGACGAAGGTAAAGAAAAGAAAGATGATAAGTATGGAGAATATAAATATTCTGACCAGTTCTTTTATCAGAAGGTATTTGAAAACTATACGTGCACTGGTGGTGGTTCAATGGATTATGGAGAATTGCCAGAGGAAATGAAAGAAATTTTAAGAAAATGCATGAGAACATGGGATAGCAGGGTAACAAAGGAGAGACGAGAAATCATACAACAAGGCGTTCTGCTTTATGGCGTTACATATTCAATGGATGCAAGAAATTCACCATCATATGAAAATCCCAAATATTTGGATTGTTCGTCTTTTGTTGGACAATGTTATTGGCGGTCTAAAGTTGCGACACAAGGTAGAGCTGCGGCTGATTGGGCAACCCCAAGTATTTCCGGTGTTTTTAATGAAATCAGTGAATCAGAGTTAATACCAGGAGATGTTGGGCAAAAGCACTGGCCTGGAGTGGCTTATGGTGCTGACCATGTAGGCATTTATATTGGAACCGTAGATGGAGTAAAATATTGGCTTCACTGTACTGGAGGAACAACAGATGGGGTTTATCATGCTCCTGGAAAGGGTATTAAAATCAATGCATACACTGGTTTTCAGCATTATGGACGATACCCCGGATTATAATTTAGAGAGGTGAGAGTATGAATAAGTGTAAGAAGATAATAATATTTTTGGCATTATTTTTATGTTTAGTAATATTGGCGCCAACATATATATATGCTTCCAGCAATGGTGATAATAATAAAAATACTAAAAACGAGAATTCTGAAGAGATTGACGATAGCGCTACAAGTGCAAGTTATGACTATACAAAAGATGAGCCATTTACGCAGGGATTTTATAGAGAAAAAGCTGCTTTTCAATCAGATGACGATTATAAAGACTATTGTAAAAATATGTATAATTATGGATACATGGACAAAAATGGAAACTGGACTCCTTCTGCAAAAAACTTTATCAACAATCAAACAAGCGAAAATATGAAAGCGCTTGATGACAATGCGAAAGAAGTAGTAGAGCAGCGAATAGAAAAGGGTGAAATGAGTTTCGAAGATAGTCCTTATTTGACTTCTGAAGAAAAGCAAAAAATGGAAAAGGAAGAAGCAAAAGAAGCCACTCAGCAAAGTGACGGTACCGGAACAAAAGATAATGATAGTCTTTTGGATAATGAGGACGCAGACAGTTCGGACGATTCAGAATCTGATACAATCAGCAGCGATTATGAAGATGAGTCTGATATGGATGCTGATGAAGAAGACGACAGCGTTGAAGAACCTGCTCAGCAGAAAAAAGGAAGTTTGTTTGGAAAGATTATTATGGCTATCCTGATATGCGGAATTGCTATTGTTTCTTATTCGATATATAGACGTCAATTCTAACGGAAATTGGAGCAAATTATTTGCTCCAATTTTTTTTCGAAAAAATATTCAATCTCCATATTTTTTCTGCATATTAAAAGTGTAGCAAAAATATACAGCATATGATGCTCAAAAAACATATTAAAAAATGCATAACAAATATAAGGAGGTTTTTATGAACTTACAAGATTTTAATACACCACAGGAAATTATTGCATGCAAAAATCCAATCAAATCAAATTGGATTGTAGCTGTTGATATCGGTTTCTCAAGCGTAAAGGGAATGTCGCCAAATAAGAGATTCTGTTTTCCATCCTATGTAAAGAAAATGGATAATAACTTAATGTCTGTTGATGAAGATGACATTTATTACAGAGATGAAAGCGGAGTCTACCTTATCGGTACAAAAGCCCAGGACTTAGTAAGAACAGATGATACTAACGATACAGACTCTTCATTTGACAGGAACCGTTATTATACAAAAGAATTTGCAATTATGGCCAGAACAGCGGTCGCTATCGGGTTGATGGATAATGAAGAAAGAAAATTTGAACCGCAGTTTAAACCAGCTGTTCAGACAGGACTTCCGGCAGCATATTTAAAGGAAGATGCTCCTAAAATCAAGGCGGCCTTTACTCAGCCTGGAATTTATGAAGTCAGACTTGGAAGCGGCAAGTGGATGAGATTTGAGAATACCTTAAAAAATGGTGATGTGAATGTAATGTCACAGCCGGCCGGGACATTAAATTCAATTATGTTTAACGATGACGGTGAACGCGTAGATGATGCGAAAGACCTGATGTCAAAGAACATTATTGTTGCGGATATTGGGTTTGGAACATTTGACCCGTATGGAATTATCAACAGAAAGAAGGCGCTTGAAGAGTCCATTAATAATCTCGGCATGAAGAGGGTTCTGGAAGTCGCATCCGGCTACATCTATAAAGATTATCATATGGATATCAGAATCCCGCAGATGCGAAAATATATGAAAGAGGGATTCTTTAAGGTGATTGATATTCAGAACATGTCAAGCAAAAAGGTGCCTCTTGATGGATATATTGAAAAAGCGTGCAAAGAAGTTGCTGAAATGTCAATCAAGAAGCTGTATGAAGTTTCCGGATATTTTGCAGATTATGACCTGCTTGTTGTAACCGGTGGAACTGGCGCTGCATGGATTAAATATTTTGAAGAGATTCTATCAGGTATGGAAGGGCTGGAAATCATTCCTGGTAATCATGGAAACAACCTTCCAATCTATCTTGCCAATGTCAGAGGATATTATATGACAGCATATAGAAAATTAAAAAAGGCGGGTAATGCTTAATGAGAATAGAAATCAAACTTTATTCTTATCACGATTTGGATTTGGTATCCCTGTATAAAACAGGGCGTATAGCATTTCCTGAAACGACCAGGCAGGTTTTGAACTCATATGCAAGGAAAGAGGTCTATAAAGTCAGACCCCTTCCTTTGAATGAAAACCGTGCAGCGAAATATCCACAAAAAATGTACCGTAAGTTCTATCATTACCATGTTGACCTTGACAGTAAGGAAGATGCGGATGCCATCAGACTTATGAGGACAATAACTGATGGATATCGTAATAATTTTATAAAATCTGTGTTGAGACAGTATTTGTGCGGAATCTTTACCGAAGAGTACAGCAAAAATGGCGATGCCAGGTTTTTCAACGAAATGTCAAGACGGATTCAGGGTGACCGTGATGAAAAGGATATAAAACAGGTAAAAAGAAATAAGGGGAATAAAAAATATCAAAAAAATACCAGCCGCAAAGAAGCTGTGTATAAAGAAAGCGAGAAGATGCCTGATGAAACGCAGCTGTCCGCAGAGAAAAGAATAAGTGGTGAGGCAGCAGACAAAGATGAGCATGTAAATATGAATACCGAAGTAAGTCTAGGCAATTTTGGAGATTCTGCTGCTACTGAACCAAAAAATCAGCATGTTATAGCTGATGCAGATAAAATCGCAGAATCAACTGATAAGCTAGAACCGAAGGCTGCAGATATCCCTGGTGCCACAGGCATAACAGGTGCAACAGGTATCTCAAACGCCACAATTGATGCTGAAACAGATAACGCAGAAGGAAGTATTCCGTCAAGTGACAACCAAATTCAGGATGTCGCACCGCGTGCGAAAATGTCAGACGCTCTGCAGCGGTTGCTTGCAAGAGATAATGATAATAATACTGACAGCTCAGTTACGTCTAATGAAGCAAAAACCGAACCTGTTAACAATACTGATGATGAAGAAGCAGAAGACTTTGACGATTTTCTGGATGATATTACAGAGCAGTATTGACGTTGCAGCTTAGTGACATGTCAGTGAAATTAAATTTTGATAGAGGAGAAGATTATGTATAACAGACAAGATGTATTTAAAAAACATATACAGAAAAAAGCAGAAGAATTAAACGAGCTGTGTAAGCAGCTAGGAGTTGTTTCATTTATGTCGTTCGCAGTGAAAGATTGCGACAATGAAACAGAATACAAAAACTATATTTATGGCAGCACTTCAAATGGAATACGCCTTAACGTAGACCATATTCGTCATCATGTAAATGTAGCAAATGGATTTATGACAGTACCGCCGGCAGATAATCCTGACCTGGATAATTATATGGACGATATCGATGATGAAAACGATGCAAAATATCTGGAGGAGATTAAAAAATGATGCGGTCTCAATCTGGCGGAGTGAGGTTTAAAAATATCATCATCATTATAGAAAAAGATAAAGCTCACTATCCTGAAACAAAAATGCAGGGAACAGGCATAAAAATGTACACAGTAAGAACAACCCTGGATTTAACTCATATAAAAGAAGTAAAGGATGGAAAGGTTGGAATGTGCCGATGCTATATTATCGGCAGTGACAAGTTTTGTGATATGGTTGAAAACAATTTAAAGCCCCGAGACCTGAAATGGAAATTCATTAAAAAATATCATAGTGAAGACGAAGTGATGAAAGCTGAAAAAATTGTTTTTCCACAAAAAGTCACAGAAGGAGTCAAAAAAACAGACGTAAAAAAAAGTGAACTGTCGCAGAGTATAGATGAAATGCTTGAAGATGATGAAGAAAAGAAATTGACACCTGAAGACATGGCTGCTGTGTTGATGGCTGTTGATGATATGGAAGGTATGAAAATATTCCCGGTCACGAATGAAAATATATATAAAGTATTTTTGAAAACAGTTATGTCGTACATCCAGGATGAGGAGACAGCAAAAGCAGCTATAAATTTCTACTTAAAAAATCTTTCAAAAAAATGTTAATTTTTTTTATGATTTGTCATATTAAAAAATGACAAAAAGATATTGCATTTCTGTGCGGAACAAACCGCAAAAGAATATGCAAAATAACTAAAAAAATGGGAGTGACAGAAAGGGTATGGTGAATATAAACAGAAAAAATATCTTTTTAAAAAAGTTAACTCTGAACAAGGCCAGTCCTTTCGTCAGCCGGAAAAGGAGGAGTTAATGATTAATGTTTAGTTATTTGCTTGGAATTATGGCAATCACAATCTATAACCAATCGTATGGAAGCACAGGCGTCCTGAATATTATGAATAGATACGATAAGATTATGGGTGATGCGATGAAAAACACGGCATTTTCTTCAATGATTGCGACAATTAAAGGTCTGGCTGTTGGATTCACAATAATATTATATCTGATTGATTTATCTGGAAAAGTAACTGAAAAGAACTTTAGTATTGAACAGTTTTTTAAAGCGACTTTAAGATGCGTTGTAACATATATGTTTATTATGAATTCAAGCATAATTGTAGGATATTTATTAGACCTTGGCGGAGCAGCCGCAAAAGAAGTGAGTGACCAGGCGGGGCTTGACTTTTTTGGTGGAAATGAAAAGTCAATGCTTATTAACGGTATCGCTAAAATGAAAATAACTGAAATTTTATCTTATATAGTCTGTTCGATATTGCCATGGTTAATATCAATGATTGCTGAGGTAATAATTCAGGTTGTATTGATTAGCCGTATTCTTGAAATCATAACAATGACCGTTTTATCCCCAATCGCAATCAGCGATATATATAGAGAGGGAACATCAAGCAATGGAGTTCAATTTATGAAAAAAATGTTTGCTTTGGGACTTCAGGTGGCGGTTATTCTCGTTATTAATACAGCAACCCAAGCTATTATAACTCAGCTTGTAGGCTCTGGGTATGGAATATCGATAACGAACCATCTGGAAAAATCTCAGCTTGATGTCGGTATGAACGAAGGCACAGCGATATCTCAAGGAAAGCTTGTCTACACTAAAGAAAGTATTGAAGCATTTCTTGATATAGTGACTGCTGGAACAAGTTCATTGAAAACATTTGGTGTCACGTTAGCAAGAATTGGATTGATTTGGAATTCAATGTCTTTATGTGAAGAAATTACTGGTGCTAAATAAGGAGGAACAAAAATGATTGAAGTACAGGTTCCAAAGGACGTCTCTGTTTATGAGTCGCCATTGGTTGGGCCATTAACGGCAAGACAGACTGTTTGTGTTGCTGTGGCGGCTGCAATTGAGTATGTGTATTATAACATAGTACAGACTGTAGCCCCGAATATTGATATGAATACATTGATATGCGTTGGAATGTTATTTGCTGTACCAGTCTTGTATCTTGCGGTAGGTAAGCCTTACGGCATGAAACCGGAAACGTATATCTATTATTACTTATTGCCGTCTCTGGTTGGAAATAAAAATCGTCCGTATGAAACAAAATTAACATACGACGCGATGCTTGAACTAATCGATGAGCAAGAGGAGCTTGCAGCAGAGCAGTCTGGCAAAATAAAAGGAAATAAGAAAAATGACAAAAAAAATAAAAACGCAAAGAAGAAGTCTCCAAGGAGACCAAGAAGTAAACAGGATACAATGTACGCGTAATAAAAAGGAGGGTTTAATTTAAATGGGTTTATTTGGTTCTAAAAAAACTGGTAAAAATGCAAAGGAAAATAAAAAAGAAAATCCTTTAAATGTTCCAAAAACTGCGCAGGACAGCATTCCTTATCAGGGTGTTTATGAGAATGGCATCATACAGATTAATGAAAACTTATTTTCAAAAATGTATGTAATCCCAGATATCAATTTTACAATTGAGAATACTGATAAACAAAAAGAAATATTCGGTAACTTTATGGAGTTATTAAGTTCATTTGGCCCGGAGGTTCATATTCAGCAGGTTATTTACAACAAAAGCATTAAGCCTGCAGAACTTGAAAAGAAGGTTTTAATGAAATCGCAGAACGATAAGTTAAATGAGTATCGAGAAGAAATGAATGAGATGCTTATTGATAAGTTATCAAAAGTACGAAACAATATTATCCACGAAAAATATTTTGTTGTTTCAGTTGAGGCAGACGATATCGTTGCTGCAAAAGCAAGTTTTTCAAGACTTGACGATGAAATATCCAAAGGATTTAAACGTGTAACGCAAATTGAAGCGCAGCCAGTGTCTTTAATTAAAAGACTTTCTGTGTTATATGAAATTTACAATATTGACTCAAACGTTCCATTCTACAGAAGGGTGAGAATGAAAGGAGATTCAGCAATGGAATCTTTCAATATGAGACACATACAGAAAATGGGATTGACATCAAAAGATGTAATCGGCCCAACTGCTCTTACATTTGAAAGAGACCATATGATTGTTGGTAATACATATGCCAGAGCCTTAATGATTGTTGATTTACCAACATTCTTAAGGGGAGATATCCTGACAGAATTGGCAAATATGCCATTCAATATGTTGGTAAGTGTTCATTACCGCGCGTTGCCACAGAATAAATCAATTAAATTATTGAAAAATAAGTTAATTGATGTAAATGCAAACGTTGTAACATTACAGAAAAAAGCTTCAAAAAATGGATATTCAGTTGATGTTATTTCGCCGGAAATCAAACAGGCGTCACAGGAAGTAGAAAACCTGATGGGAGACTTAACACAGGATAACCAGAAGCTATTCTATACAACTGTTACAGCAGTTATTTTTGCAAAAGATAAAGAGCAGCTTGATGAAAATACAAAGCTGTTTCAATCTACAGCTGAACGTTTTGTTTGTCAGGCAAGAATTCTTGCAACTCAACAGGAAGCAGGTTTATCAACATGTATGCCTCTTGGGGTCAATAAGTTAAAGACTGAAAGACTGTTAAATACAAGAGCTGCAGCGATTTTCCTTCCATTCTCTGTAAAAGAATTATGGCAGGATGATGGAATGTACTATGGATTGAACGGAATATCTAAGCAGATGATTCTGTACAACAGAACACATGCAAAGAATGGAAACGGATGTATTTTTGGTGTTCCTGGTTCAGGTAAATCATTCTCTGCAAAACGAGAGATTGTAAATGTGCTTTTAAATACGGACGATGAGGTTTTTGTAATTGACCCGGAAAACGAATATGCAGGACTCGCAAAGATGTTTTATGGTAGTTCAATCCGAATTGCACCTGGTTCTGGAGTACATATCAATCCGATGGATATGAGTCTTGACTATTCTCCGGAAGACGGAGATGACCCGATTGTTATGAAATCAGACTTTATTGCATCTATTTGTGAAGCAGCAACAGGTACAAGATACCCGTTAACTCCAATCCAGAAATCTGTTATTGATAGATGCGTAAAGAATGTATATAAAGATTACATGGATACATTAAGGGCAGAAGGAAAGTCAAAAGATGAAGCGATTGTTCCTACATTGTTTGATTTATACAAAGAAATTGACATGCAGCCAGAGCCTGAAGCTCATAACCTGGCTCTTGCCCTTGAAAAGTTTGTAAAAGGTACTCAAAATTCATTTGCATTTAGAACAAACGTAAATGTTAACAACAGATTTACAATTTACAACATTAAGGATATTGGTGAAGGTATGAAAGCTATTGGCCTTCAGGTTTGCCTTGATAATATCTGGAATAAAATGATTGATAACTATAAGAAGGGAAAACGTACATGGTTATACTGTGATGAGTTCCATCTTCTGGCTCAGACCGAAGTATCTGCAAAATATACACAGCAGATTTGGAGACGTGCCCGTAAATGGAATGGCATTCCAACAGGAATCACACAGCAGGTTGAAGATATGATGAAAACAGAGGATGGCCGTGCAATTATTGGAAACTCAGAATTTGTCATGATGCTTTCAATGAATGCATACGGACGTGCTCAGATGCAGCAGATGTATAATCTTACAGATGCAGAAATGGAGTTTATTACTTCCTCTGGCTCTGGTCATGGACTTATATATAATGGTACAGACATTATACCATTTGAAGACGACTTCCCTACAGACACAAAACTTTATAACGCAATGACAACAAAAGTTGGCGAAGGCGAAACTCGAGAATAAGCATAAAAAGGGGGGCTTGTAACGGCATACCGTGCATGCCCCCTTTTTAAAGGGAGGTGAACTAAAATGGCTATATTCGGAGCTGCTAAAAGTATATTATCGCCACATCTTGTTGACTGGTATACTGATATATATACAAATGTGTATGGCTACGATAATTTGTATAAACAAGTGTTAAGCCAGTTTAATACTTACTTAAAAGAAATGGTCAACTCTTTACAATTTACTGCTTTTACAAATACAATCCTGACGATTGGCGTTGTTCTGATGCTGTTTTACTTTTTTACAGACCTGACAGAAAAAGCAGCTATGAACCAATTGTCAACATTACAGCTCGGTAAATCGTTCTGTGCCGCGCTTGGCACCATATTCATTATGTTCCATTCGAAAAATATATTTATTTTCTTGATGAATATGGTGGAAAGCCTAAATGACAGCTTAACGATTGGGGCAAGGGGACATATGATAGTCTCAAACATTTTGACTAATGATATTACTCAATTGCTATTGAGTCGTTGTGTTGCCGAACATTTTAGCGTATGGGCTATTTTAGGATATACGCTAACAGCGTTATTATTGATGTTGGTAAGCTTGGCTGTAAGAATGTATATTTTATATTTTGCGACAACAAGAGTTCTTCAGATGTTCATATATTATATGTTTGCGCCAATTGGATTGGCCGATATTTTTGAAAATGGTCCCGGTGGTACGATTAATACAAGAAGCAGTGGTTTTAAATATTTAAAGACGATAATTGCTTTAATGATGCAGATAATGGTTATTACGGTGATATGCCAAGTTTATCCAAATATTACAATTGCCGTAAATGCTGGATATTTCGCAGATGCCGGTGATGATGAATTACAAAAGCAGCAGGAAGAGAAAAAATCAAATTCTAAGAAAGATTCAACTGATAAGAATAAAACTGAAGGTTCTGATGATATGGAAGAAGACGAAGTAGAGAAACTTGAAAGTACGGCCGCTTTTTATCCATTGAAAAAATTTGAATATACAGACCATCAGGCATCAATACGAGAAATTATAGTAAATGGAGTAAACGATATCAAAGAAAGCATGTCTAAATTGCACGATATGCTAAGCGGAGACGAAGACGATAAAGAAGACTCTAATGAAGATACAAGCCAAACAGATGAATCTGCAATAAAAGACGATGAAATTTACCCGTTAATATTTGACGCGAAAGATGACAAAAAAGATAATGCGGTAATTAGCAATGTTGGTACTATAGTTAATCATGACAGAGAGAAAGAAATCATTGAGAATTCAGATTACAGAATGACTATCCAGTCAACTGAAAGATTCTTTGACTGGTGCACCGGCTCTGATGGTTCAAAGGAAATGTTATTATTAATACTACTTGTAGCAAAAGTCTTGTTGATTAGTACATCAGCTCAAATGTGTAATTCGTTACTTGGTACATCTATATAAGGGGAGGGAGAAGTGTATGGAAAAATTTTTAGCAAATATGTATATTACTATATACGATGGAATGTATTCTAATGCTGGCATATATAACACCCTGACATTATACAGTAATGCCATTATGGGTTCATTCAGCAAGTCCGGGGTACTGCACAGCGCATATCTCGGAATCAGGACTATTGCGTTTGGTATATTGATTGTATATTTTATCATAGCTTTTGGAACAAAAATGCAAGGAAGAGAAACCTCACCGTCAATCGTATTTAAAACTTTGTTAGAGTATTTTGTTGGATTTGCTCTTGCCCTTGAATCTTTTGATATAGTAGTTAACTTTTTTAAACTAGGAGACGCATTGGCCGCTACAATTTTAGAGACAGCAGCTGATACAAAAGGGCTTTCGGTTTACTCAGGAGCATTTGAACAAAGCCTAAGTTCACTTGGGTTTGTAGCTCAGGTAATATATGTGTGTAAAGCGTTGGTTCCGTTTTTAATATGTTTCGGAACAGATATTGTTATTATATATGTAGTTGTAACGCGAGTGCTAAGGGTTTGTGCAAATGCTGTGCTGTCCCCAATTGCAATATGTAATTTCTTTGATGGTTCAAGACATTCAGATGGAATGAGATTTATTAAAAAGACTTTAGCAATGTGCTTGCAATGCTCCGCAATTATGATTATATGTGCGGCTTCTACAAGTTTGTATTCATATATTACAACGGATGCCAGCAGGTCTTCTATATTCAGAGGTTCTGCGGAATCACATGAAAATGTAATTAAAGCAAAAAATTCAATGGTTAAATCTCAATCCGTAAATATAAATGCGTTACGTGATGCTACTGAGCAGGCACGTCAAAATATTGGATATGTAGCATATGATGACCCTGATTTGCATAAGCATTCAGCTACTGCTACCCCAACAACAAGTAATGCATATATTAATGCAGCGTATAAACTTACTCAGACCAAAATCGCAAAGATAAAAGAAGATAAGGAAGAAGAGTATAAAAAATATGAAGATACACTTGGTATTCAAGTTTTTGTAAGAGACAAAAACGGGCATTATAAATATACAAAAAAGGGATATGCCAAACTGGATGATAAATACAAGATATTCAATGAGGAAAAGATGACAACGTTTATGAATATGCTGTTAGGTGGAACAAATTGGTTGACAATGGTCTTTATTTTAGTTGCTAAGGCAGGTTTGATAAAGAAATCAAATTCAATATGCAATGTTATTGTAGGCGTATAAAAAAACGGAGGTGATGTGAAATGACAAGTTCAATTGCCGGAGTGCTCGATAACATTCTGGCTACATTGCTGGTGTCAATATATAATTTTTTATATAAACCAGACGGAATGATAGATATATTTTCTCAATATAACGATATTATAAATAACATATTAGAGAAAAAAAATTTTATCTCAAATGTATTTGACGTCTTAAAGCTGGTTGGAATTGCTTTGCTTGTAACATCATTTCTGGTGTCATTAATGGACAAAACATCCGCTGGCGATTTTTCAATAAATAACTTTTTCAGACATTTATTAAAATATTTCATTTTGTACATTTTACTAATGAATGCGAATACGATATTAACTGATTTACTGGATATTACAACCGGGACGTTTGACGCATTAAAAACATCTACGGATGAAATAACTGCAAATAGTGCAGCGGTTGAATTTAACCATGTTTTTCTGGCAAATAGCGTTCATAAATATATGGGATTTGGAGCAAGGCTGGGAATGTTTATAATGCTGATAGTTCCTTATGCGATATCTGTATTATTTACTATTATACTAAACTTTTTTGCTATATCGAGAATGATAGAGATGACGGTCAGAGTATCTGTTGCACCCGTAGTTGCAGGCTTATCGTTCTTTGGAAATGGTGCTGATATGGATTTTGTAAGGTTTGTGAAAAGAACACTTGGATTATTCTTTCAGATAATAGTAATATTGATTATTTGTGCATCTATAACATTCGTACATAACGCATTAGTAGTAACAGATAAAAATGCACATAAATCAGTAAATACCGTTGTTGACCCGGCAGTCAAGTTAAAAGGCAGTTATACTGCTGATTATCCAGAAATTGAAATAAGAAATATGCAGACAACAAAAAAACAAAGCGTAGCTGAGGATAAAAAAATAGAATACACATCAGTAGAAACAAGCAGAGAGTGGAAAAAAGCAGAAAAAAGAACTGTAAAAAAAGAAGTCACAGATAATGACCATGAGGATGATGATGAAAATGGTGGAACATCAGAAGCATATGCGAAAGATGATTTTAAATATTTTGTTAACCATATTGTAGACCCATCTACGTTTTTCATCAGTACTGGCATTATGCTATCTGCGTTATTCCTGATATTTAGGAGCAGAGAAATTAGCACGAAACTGTTTGCGTAACTGATTTAAGAATAGGTTTGTGGGCAATATGCCGGCAAATCTATTTTTTTTGCAAAAAGACAACTAAAATAAAACTTTTTTTGCATATTAAATATATGAAAATATGGCATATTATTTTTGCCGCAAAAAAAATACAAACAATAAGGAGAAAAAAAATGATTACAGATAAAGACGGAAAAGAGATGTCTCTCAGTGAAGTTTTATCGTTTTTGGTTGGAACTGATGATATGGATATGGCGAAATCGGTTATTGATTTTGCTGTATATACAATCAATGAAGATAAAACAGTTGGAGACCCTCAATATTACTTAGTTGCTAATGAAGCAATTGTAACAAACATATCATTTATGGGGCCATTTACAATGCTTGAAATTGATTTCAGAAATATTGGTTCTGAAATATTAAATCAGGTAATGAATGTTATCAATAAATTCCATACGGATATTAATTACGATAACCTGCTGATGTTGTCTACCATAACGTCACTTGATAAAGATGCAACACATATCATGTCTCTTGCAAACCCTTTAACTTGTGTCAGGGGTTTTTCATCAGAAGGTAAAAGCTCTACCCTCGTTCAGATGATATTCGCAACAGATAACGTTGGCTTTACAGTTTCTGATATTGATTACACTAAGATTGATGCTGATATTGAAAGAGAAATTCAGGAGCTTGAGGCTACATCAGTAACTAAAGAAGCGGAAGAAGCAGCTCAGGAGATTTATGACGAAAACAATGAAGAAATGAAGAATGTCTTCACACCTGAATTTGGATTTAGAACTGATGCTGATAGAAGAGAACGCCAGGTTAGCGGAGTCAGAACGTCATTCGGTAATGAGACAGATAAAGTTGAGTCCAGAAAGGCAACTAAGATTGGAAGTGCTAACGATGCAAGAATCAAGGGCGTCAGAGAAACCGATGAGGATGACGAAAACATTCCGGACAATAGAGTATAATGTTATGTCCTGCCCGGATTTCTGGGCGGGATGCTTCTAAAAAAGGAGGAAAAGAATTGAGAAAAAAAATTGTAACAATGGCTATTATTGCGGCAATGTCTGGTGCAATGGCAACAACTGCCATTACATGTTCAGCTTCAACATTCGCTGACGCAGTGAATGACATTGACGATGATTTTGATGCAAATAAAACCGAAGAAGAAAATGAAGCAGAAAGAGAAGCTTCAAGTTCATCAGAAAATGTGTCTGGAGATAATGCTGATACAGCTGACGATGGTGCTGCTAACGAAGCCAGTGAAACCGGAGAAACAGATGAAATCGGCGATACAGAGACTGGCGAAGCCGGTGTGGTATCTGATGGTTCTGCCGAAGCCGAAACATCAAATGAAGATACAACAGATGAAGAACCAGAAGATGAATCGCAGCCGACAGTAACTCCAAAGCCAGAAAAAAAAGAAACAAAGAAAAAATGGTTTTCAATTACAATATGGGATATCTTAAAACAGCTTAGCTGGGCAATGGTTCTAATGGTTATTCCGGGGTATTACATCTTTTGTAAATCCAAAAAGTAAAAATAGATGTTGACAAATCATTTTCAATATGATATAATAATTAAGCTGTGAAAGATAAATGTGTTTACAGCAAATTACAAAACAGAAAAAATAGTAGTTGACATTGTGCCAATAATATGATATAATAACGATATGCAATTAAGAGAAGTGCCTGTCTCTTATTTGATGAAGTAACAGCGAAAACCAAGCTGTATACGCGTGCTATCAGACGATATGTTGAATATCGCAAGCATGCGCTTTCGTCAAATAAGCGATGGGCACTTTGTTTTTTAAAAAATGTTACATTTTTTGAAAAATTCTGCATATTAAAAATAACAAAAAATCTAAAAAATAAGGAGAGAATAACCGCTATGTTAAAACAGAGACTTTATAATGCGAAATCAAATAATGAATCTAAGCAGTATGCCACAACAGGCATGCCTTGGTCAGTATGCGATTTTACAGGGTCAGTCTATAGTTTTAATGATTGTGGAGAACAAAAATACGCGTGGAATAAGCGACGGTTGAAGTGTTGAAATTTTGATTATACGCAGGGATTGCGTTATATATGATGGATTTTACAATACTTAGACCGTTTGCTGGAAATATATCCAGGCAGGCGGTTTTTCTTTTATTCCGGAACAGGCACCCGGGGTGATGTTTAAGCCGCAGCCTGGTAAGAATTTTTCTTGCTGATGCTGACGGAACAGGCACCCGGATGCTGAAGAAAACATAAAAAATAAGGAGAAAAAAAGATGGAAGCGCGATTTTATACCGTCTAATTTGGACGGTTAGCTCAGGCGGAAGAGCGGTAGGTTGAAGCCCTGCGCGTCAGAGGTTCGATTCCTCTACCGTCCACTTGGTTTTGTCTGGTTCTTGGCTGAACGCAGAGACCAAAAAATAATCCGCAAAAAATTTCGCATTTTTGAAAATTCTGGCATACTGTAAGTGTAAAGAAAAAATACACGAAAAAAGGAGCAGAAAAAATGTACGACGTTCAAGATGTGGCAGAATATGTAATTACATACAGCGAAGTCAAAGATTACGGCATTTCTAATCTGAAACTTCAGAAAATCCTTTATCTGATTCAGGCATATTCCCTGATACATACCAAAAAGCCATGCTTTTCAGAAGATATTGAGGCGTGGGATTTTGGGCCGGTGATTCCGGAAGTGTACAGAAAATATAAACAGTTCGGCAGCACTGATATTCAAATCAGATTCCGGAGACTGGAAGAAGTACAAAAAGGATTTGAAAAAGAAGACAGAAAAAGAATTGAAGAAGTAGTTGACAGATTTGCTGATTTTTCTGCAGCCGATTTGACGATTCTGACTCAGAATCAGGCACCTTGGAATGAGGCGTTTGACAGAAAAGAAAAGGTCATTCGGTGTGAAGATATTTTGGAATATGTATACATCTGACCAGTCCGGATATCCGGATAAGATTACTGTTAAGTTTGAAGACGGGGCTGAAAAGGTGTATAGCAGGTAAGTTAAATATGCCGGCAGGAAGGCTGCTGGCGGATACGGGGCATTAGTCGCAATGGGGCGACGCCTGTTTTGCAAGCAGGAGGCGGCGGGTTCGATTCCCGTATGCTCCATTTAGCATATAGTTATGGCTGTATGTGATTGGTGGGTGAAGCTTTTTGCCCGTAAAGAAATATTGATGTGTGGCGCAAATAGGTAGCGCGTTCGGCCGTTAACCGAATGGTTTGCGGGTTCGAGTCCCGCCGCATCAGCTGATGTTCCCGACATAAATGTCGGGGACATACAAAAAAACAAGGATTTTCAAACAATAGTAAAAGATAGTCGTGTTTGTACCCGCAAGCATAGCTCGCGGTATCATTGAAAGTTGCGAAACGAGCAGCATCAGTTTGTAAATAAGTTTATTTGCAAAATACGACAATAAAACTAAATTTCTAGCATATTACCTATAAATTTATAGGAGAATATGTATGCCAAATTTAGTTGATATCGTAAATAACACATATGGAACATGGAAAGTTATAAGTAAAGCTGAGTCAAAGAACAAACATGTATATTGGAATGTAGAATGTACGAAATGTGGAAGTAAAAGAGTCATAGGCGGTACACATTTAAAAAATGGAACTGCAGCACAATGTATTTGTAATAAATCTGCTGATGAAAAAAATTTTAAAAAGATATGCCCTATTTGCAAAAATGAATTTTTCGTATCATCAAATAAAGACAGGAGAGTTTTCTGTTATAAATGCAGTCCATATCACGCTCATAACGATAATAAAGGGTTAGTAAAACACGAAGAAAAGCTTTAAAGATAAATCTAGTTAAAGAAAAGGGAGGAAAATGTGAAATATGCGGATATGATAAATGTATTGAAGCGTTACAATTTCATCATAAAGACCCTAATGAAAAAGATTTTTCCATAGCTCAAATTTCATCATACACAGAAAAAACAATAAAAAAGTGTTATGAAGAGATAGAAAAATGTATGTTAGTATGTGCAAACTGTCACGCCGAAATTCATGCAAAACTTAGAAAAACATAAAATAAAAAGGAGATAACTTAAATGAGAAAGACAAAACGAAAACAGAAGGCGAAATGCCGAAAACAGAATATTGATTTGCGTCTGTAGCCAAGCGGTATGGCAGCGGGCTTTTAACCCGTATATCGCGTGTTCGAATCACGTCAGGCGCATTGCAGGATAAATCCTGGAAATCGCCTGTATAGCTTAGTTTGGTAGAGCAGGAAACTCTTAATTTCAAGGTCCAGAGTTCAAATCTCTGTGCAGGCAGTGTACATGAGGACAAAAGTGAGGCGAAGTATATGATGACAAAAAACAGAGAAAAAGTGTATAACCGGTCTTGGTATAGAAGAGAATGCAAAGTGAATATGCGGTCAAGACGGAAGGAATACAACAGAAAAGTCAGACATGCAAAAGTAACCGAAGATTCTTGTTCGAGAGGGTACAACAAAAATTTGATGAGGCTGGTCTGGGAAACGATTAGCTGAAAATGGATTGGAAAAATATTTTAAAAAATATTTTGGATTTTTCGTCCGATTGAGAAAAAATCTAGCATATTAAATATGTGAAAGAAAAAAGGAGATGAAGTAATAATGGAAGTTGATTATCATTATTGCAATACAAAGTTGATACATATCTAGGGTAGGTATGCAAAATGGCTGAAGCAAGCGGTCTGTAAAACCGTCACACTAGAAACATTGTGAGTTCGAATCTCACCCTGCCCATTCGGCTTACGCTTTATTGCAAAGAGAGTGCGGGTATATATTTGCGGATATATACTTGAAGCGCAAGCCAGTATATATAATGGCCTCATAGGATAATTGGTTATTCCGCCTGACTGTCTATCAGGAGATTTCCGGGTTCAAGTCCCGGTGGGGTCGCTTGACCGATAAGGTCGCAGCGTATGATGACAACATTCGCTTTTCTTGCAGGTTCGTCACCTGCAATATTGCGGCAGCGTGTCTGCTGCATATACCGGATTGGCTCAGTTTGGTAGAGCGCCTGGTTTGGGACCAGGAGGCCGTGAGTTCGATTCTCGCATCCGGTACTGCGGGATAGAGCAGTTGGATAGCTCGCAGGGTTCATACCCCTGAAGTCGTCGGTTCAAGTCCGTCTCCCGCAATTCTTTGTCAGATTAACTCAGCTGGGAGAGTGCCGTTCTTACAAATCGGAAGTCGCAGGTTCAAGCCCTGCATCTGACATTTTGGCTCCGTGGTCTAACGGTTAGCGACATTGCCCTTTCACGGCGATAATGCAGGGTTCGAATCCCGCCGGAGTCACTTTTGCTGAAATAAATCCAGCATATTATACAGAACAGGCTCAGCTGCGAGCCCGCCTTTGTATGTGTCCTGCATATACAGTGTAAGTACAGGGATAAGCTTCATCTGCTTATCTTATGGAAAGCTTAAGAGGTAAAGTCCATCGTCCAATATAATCGTCTTATAACCCTGCAACACGGTCATTTCCGTCGGGTGCGGAGGATGAAAAACGGTGGCGTATAGAGACGTCTAGCTGGTTCTCTTTTGGGGCACGCCAGATTTATCTGTGCGGAGCAGTCAGGGGGTTCATACCACTGGTGTTGTTGGTTCAAATTCCGCATCTGACATTTTTGTGGATTGGCCTAAAGGTAATAACATTACTCTTTCATTGTGACTATACTGCCGCATTGAAATCTGATACCGAATCCGGCAAAGCCGGTGAGGTATCAAGGCAGTAATGCATCAGGGTTCAAGTCCCGCAGCCGTCACTTCGCTGACATAGCACAATTGGCAGTGCGCATCACTTGTAATGATGAGGTTATCGGTTCAATTCCGATTGTCAGCTCTTGCTGAAAAGCAAAAAAATACACAAAACCTTCGTCAAAAATATCCACTATGAATCCTGTGGGATTCTACGATAGTCCGAGCGGGGAGAAATTGGTTCAGCGTAAGGATATACGAGACCAATACAGTTACCGGCGAGGCAGCAGGTTTCTACGAAGGTTACCTGCGAAAATGCAAGTATGTGACGCATCTGACGTTGTTGGATGTGGGCGCGGAAAGCGGAGGCATGTAAGACTATATCGGTATGCGAACTTTTAAGCATAAGCCGTCTGTGTGGCGGCTGCCGGTATGGCAGTGCTGATATATATGCATCCTTGGTCTAACGGATATGACCCCGGTCTTCCAAATCGGCGGCGCCGGTTCAACTCCGGCAGGATGCTTAAAAATTGGAAAATTATGGGCATAGGGGTGGGCAATTATTTTAACATTTTTGAGTGTTGAAAGAAAGGAGAAAAAATAGTGATAAAAAAATCTGACAAAAAATATGCAAAAGTTTGCGGCTGTGATGAGTATGGCAGAGAAGCCTGGCTGATGGTTAGCCAGCATAGAGATACAGATAAGGTTGAAGTCCTGTCGTCAGAAGAGGGTGAACCTGTGGTATATACTAAATCACAGATAAGTGAGCTGATTAAAGAGCTGAAAAAATATGTAAAGTAAGAAGAAAGAAAGGATAAGAAAATGAATCAAATGGTGATTGGCGCAACTTTGCAGGGGAAGCCTGCCTGGTTCACGATTGAAAACAAATATGACAGCCCTGGAAAATGGGAGCTTACAACTTCTGAAGACGATAGACGGCCTGTTGTGTATAATCAAGACCAGCTGAAGGTGTTGATTGAGACATTGGAAAAGATAGTTGAAAATATGTAGGCGCGTGGTGTTAATGGTAGCATGTCGGTCTCCAAAACCGAAGATGGGTGTTCGACTCACTCCGTGTCTGTTTGGCAATGTACGCGAGAGCATGGGATAGCGTTTCAACCTGCAAATCTGTGAGGACACAGGGCGAAAAAGGGCATTGCCGGAAAAAATATTGGGCTGTCGCCAAGCGGTAAGGCCCAGCACTTTGACTGCTGTATCACGTCAGTTCGAATCTGACCAGCCCAGTTTTTTTTAATGTTTTTTTTGATAAATTTTATTTTTGCCGTCTTGTCGCAGAAATGGGAATGCACCAGCTTTGAATACTGGCGTCCGAAAGGGCATGGGGGTTCGAATCCCTCAGACGGCGTTTAAATTCGCATAGCTTATCGAAGGGCGAAGTTTTCGCCCGTAGTCTAGCAACGAGCGTAAGCGAGTTATCAAGGGATAGAGCACACGGCTACGGACAGTGGTTTATCGACGGGCGGGAAAACCGCGGCCAACTTTAGTTGTCCGTCGCTACTAAGGTAATTGGACGTGTGCGTGGGAGCATGAAACCCCGCCCGCGTCTGGTACACGCGAGCAAAGCTCGCGGTATCATGGTAGTTCGAATCTCTCTGCGAATGTTTTTACCGCATTAGTTCAGTTGGATAGAACAAGAGATTTCTAATCTTTAGGTCCCGGGTTCAAGTCCTGGATGCGGTGCTACAGATGCAAAAACAGTGTTCTAGTCAGTATAGCTTTGGCGGTCGGTTCAATTCCGTCAGTGGGTAGCTCCTGCGAAAATTTTTACATCTGTTCTTTGGAGTGTTGGCAGAGCAGGTTAATTGCACTGGATTGCTAATCCAGCGTCGCGTATCGCGGCACAAAGGTTCAAATCCTTTACACTCCGTATTTTTGATGACGTCGCCAAGTGGTTTAAGGCCGCAGACTGCAACTCTGCTATCGTAAGTCCGAATCTTACCGTCATCTTAAAACGTGGTTTTCACGTCAAATTGCCGGCATGGCGCAGTTGGTAGCGCAACTGATTCGTAATCAGTAGGCCACTGGTTCAAGCCCAGTTGTCGGCTCTCGGATGTATCTCAGATGGTAGAGTATGTGCCTGATATGCACATTGTCGAGCGTTCGAGCCGCTCCGTCCGAATTTTAGCCGATTGGTGTAATGGTAGCACATCAGATTCTGACTCTGAAAACATAGGTTCGATTCCTGTATTGGCTGTTAAAAAATATAAGAAAAAAAGAGGTAAAAATAGATGAAACGATTAAGTTGCCTGCAAGAAGCAGGAAAGAAAAATTAAATTTGCACCAGTGGCGGAATAGGCAGACGCATTGGACTTAAAATCCAAAGAAGTTTAATTATCTTCGTGAGAGTTCAAGTCTCTCCTGGCGCATTTTCGCAGTGTGTCGGAATTCGGAAGACGAGGTTGACTCAAAATCAATTGCTGAAAAGCGTGCAAGTTCAAATCTTGTCACTGCGATTTATGTCCATATGGCGGAATTGGCAGACGCGCATGATTTAGGCTCATGTGTTGAAAGGCGTGAGAGTTCGAGCCTCTCTATGGACATTGATAACTCGCCAGCAGAGCTGGATTTGTTACTGGACTTCGAATGTGGAATTCAATCCTGCGTGCGAAATTAAATACAAAACTCTTAATTCGTAGACGATATAGTTGACCTTAAATTCTGCGTTGATTAGCAGCCAGCTTTTGCCGGTTGCTTTTTCTTGCAAAAATACTTAAAAACACCCGCAAAAATTCTTTTGTATGTAGACATTCCGGCATATTAGATTTAGATATAGAAAAAAAACAAAAAGAAATCTAAAATAATTTGTACAGGAGAGGATATTGAATGACTGAATTGATGAGTTTTGAGGAATTTCTAAAAGAAAACGAAAAAACAGCAAAAACATATGCAAAGCAGTATGTTGAGGGTGAATACAGAAGAAAATACAAGGAAGAAGCGAGAAAGAAAAACCCGGATTTAAAAAAGAATCAGTTGAACAAGATGACAGTAAGCGCTGTTGAGGCGTTCAAGAAATCCCCGGATTTTGAAAAGCTGGTGGAAAAGTTGCCGGCTGAGAAAATTAAAAATAAAATGATGGTACATTACAACCATTATTGCGAAGAGGTGGAGACTCTTAATGAATACGAGAGGATGAGTGAAGCGGTTGTGACTGCGATTCCAGAGCATATTAAAGATGCGTATCCGAAATCCCGGATGATGAAAAGAAAGTTTATACTTCACATTGGGCCGACTAATTCAGGAAAAACATTTACAGCATTGCAGAAATTCAGGGAGGCGCGTGAAGCGGCATATCTGGCCCCGTTAAGACTTCTGGCTCTTGAAGTATACGAAAATACGAATGCGGCGGGTGTTGAATGTTCTCTGCTGACTGGGGAAGAGGAAGCCATTGTAAACGGCGCTTCTCACGTTTCGGAAACAATAGAAATGGCTGATTTGGGTAAGCATTATGACGTTGCGGTAATTGATGAGTGCCAGATGATTGCAGATGAGAGCAGGGGCGGTGCCTGGACTGCTGCAATTCTTGGACTTTGTGCTGAAGAAATACATATCTGTATGGCGCCAAATGCTGAAGATATCGTAAGACGCTTGGTTGAGTATTGTGGTGACGAAATAGTAGAAATTGACCGAAAAGAACGCATGACACCTTTAACGCTGGATGAAGATGGGTTCCGGTTCCCGGATGGTGTGAAGCCCGGCGATGCCTTGATTGTATTTTCAAAACGAAGCGTTATTAACGTTGCTGCAGAGCTGCAGGCAAGAAAGATTGCGTGCAGTATGATTTATGGTGCTTTGCCGTATGAAACCAGAAAGGCAGAAACGGAGAGATTTTTGAGTGGTGAGACTCAGGTGGTTGTTGCAACAGACGCGATTGGAATGGGACTGAACCTGCCGGTAAAAAGGGTTGTATTTCTGGAAACTGAAAAGTTTGACGGTTACGAAGTGAGGCTTCTGAAGCCGGAAGAGGTGCAGCAGATTGCCGGAAGAGCAGGAAGAAAAGGTATCTATGATGAAGGAAAATTTACTGCTGGAAAGGGAAGAAAATTTATCCGAAGGTCAATGAGTATGAAGCCGGAAGATATCAACTTCGCTCGCATTCGGTTCCCGAGATTCCTGACGGCGGTGGAAGGAAAGCTGTCTGATGTTATGAATAAATGGGATGAGGTGGAAACAGAAAGCCTGTTCCTGAAGGCAGATATTGAACAACAGCTTAAACTGTGTGAATGGATTGAGAACTACACAGACAATAAAGACCTGATTTATCGTCTCATCAATGTACCATTCAACGAAAAGAACGATGACATGGTGCTCTTATGGCAGACTCTTGCCAAGCGTGTGGCAGAAGAGCATACGGTTGACCTGACAGGTGAAATTGAAGTTCTTGACATAGAAAAACGGCGCGCTGTAAGCATTTCAGATATAAACAAAAGAATCCAGGAGCTTGAATGGCTGTATCAGAAATATGACCTTATTCACAACTTTGTAAGGCTTTTTGGTATGCCTGATACAAGAGAAGAACAAAAAGAACTGATAAGAAAAAAGAAAAAAGAAGTTTCAGATACGCTGACAGAGGTACTGAAAACAAAGCAGCTGAAGAGAAGACAGTGCCCTGACTGTGGAAGGGCGTTGCCGTATAACTATCAGTATGGGGTTTGTGAGAGCTGTTACTCTATGAGAAATCGTGGGTATGGATATTGGGGAGACGAGTGGTTCTAAAGCGAAAGGAGATGTTGAGCGATGAAAAGATTTGTTTCGTTTTTTGCGATATTTATGGTTGCTTTGTCGTATTTAATACTTACTGCGCTTATTGGGTATTCATTAAGACAAAGTTGGAATACAAAAGAGGTAACGACTACGGCTGAAATCATTGAAATTTTGGAGGCAGATTTTACGCAAATTAAGACTACGAGGATAACAAATGCTGTAGTGTTGTGCCAGTATTCATACGAAGGGAAAGAGTATAAAAAAGAAACATCAATAGATAGTGGTTGCAAAAAAGGTGACATAATAGATATTGTAATTGATGCTGATAATCCGGATGTGATTATTAACTTTACAAAGCAAGAGAAAAAAGTTTGCTTCATGACGCTAGTTGTCCCGGCCGTAATTGCGTCTGCGTTGGTGATAACACTGACAATACTAAAAAGAAAAATAAAGCAAGAAACATAGGGCCCGCTTACGCAGGCTCTAAATTTTTGCATTTTGTTTGTCAGAGTGTGGACGAATGCAGAACCCCGGATACTAACATACGCTTGTCTGACCAAGACAGTATGTAGATTGAAAAAACGCTCAGGTCGCTTTTCCAGAAAGTTTTTTGACTTTCTGTTTTTAATATGCTGAAAAAATAAAAAAAAGGATACCCAAACTTGGTATCCTAAATAAATTCATCTCGTCTTTCGTAAAATTCTTTACAAAATGCTTTAGCCTCTTCAAGATTCTTCAGCATGATTGCTATATCCTCAATAGAAACGGCAGGAATTAAAAACTGCGGATTGCCGGTTTCCAAAAATTTAATGGTAATTCCAAAGACCGGGTCTTTTGGTTTCACTACGATGTGTTTTTCAATTCCATCGTCTGAAATTTTAAGGATTTGGCCATATCCATAATATTCTTTTGTTGTCAGAAATTTACTTTTGTTTTCTGAAACAAATTTGATATTGTTTGACATATTTTTTGCTCTCTCTCTTTCTGTCTTTATTTTATTCTCTTTCCGGTTCGTCGTCAACAATTTGCTCAGAATGAACAAGCGAAAGGCTGCGGCCTGTTCGGTCATCAAACATTTCGATTGTAGTATCCCTGCAAAAGTCAGCAATCGCGTATCGGTCGTTAACATCTCCGGTAAAGATTTTTTCAACACCCTCCATTTCCGCAAAACGGTTCAACCGTTTAACGCCCATTATTGCGCGTTCGTGGTGCTCTCTACGGTTGTGGTCAAGTTTTTCAACTCGGTCTCGCAGTTCTTGTCCTTCGTAATTGACGCGGATAATCGGAAGCGAGGTTTCCATCATATGTACAGCATACACATATTCGCCGAGAGCCCTCATGTCGCTTTCTATGATGTCAAGCATGTCGCGGTCATTTTTGCATGCATTCACGAGATTTAAGAATTTTGCTTTAATCATTTTTTTCACCGTCCTTTTTTTGTTTTTCATATTTAATATGCTGAATTTTCACGGAAATAATTCGTAAAAAACCAAGAAAGAGCTTCTTTCATCAGATTTCTTCAGCATACTCAAACATCGATAAAAAATATGAATGCTGTTTTTATATTTTTAAAATTCGGTCATATTGTAAATATCAATACTAAGGACGGAAAACTACAATTAAATATATCTCATTTCGTAATGCGTTCATGCATTTCCAGATGTTTTCCTATTTTCGATAAAGTATGACTGGACATACGATTTATATATTAGCTATTTTCGTATTATGCCCGAGCACTTCGAAGGCTTTATATATATTATCTTTGTAGAACTTTTATTATTTTTAAAAAAAAGGAGAATGTATTTATGGAAAAAATTATGGATGTAATGGCAACTTTATTAACAGCAATTTTCTTTGAGGTGCTTCCTGTATCTTTACAGAAAGAGATTGAAGAAAAGGGATATAAGGCAGAACTGATAGACAATAGTATCTGCCTGCGTAACTCAATGACAGTAGCAACACTATACAGTTATACACAGGAGGGTTCAAAATCCAATATAGTGTCAGATGAACGAGATTATCTTGAAATTAATCAAGATGATGAAATCGTTCTGACTTCTGATACTCCTGAAAATCGTCAGGCGTATGAAAAAATGTTTGATGATGCAAAGCTTACTGTAGCTGAAAGCCCTGTTTCAAAGAAACTCATGGTGGATTATTATCACGATGAGAATTGGTATATTCCATATACACTCGATGAAACATACGCAGTTGCACATGTGGAATATCGAATTCCACTTGATACTGTTGATATTACTGATACCATCCGTGCGGCAAAGAAATTCGCCGGGCTGGAGTAACGAAAGGAGGATAAGATAGACAATTTTGTCTGTCTTTTTTTTTGTGTTTTTTTTGTTTGTTTTCGATTTTTTTCGACATATAGTAAATAAAGAAGTCAGGCGGCTGAGCTGCTCGGAGCGTATGAGAGGCAACTTTCGGCTGAGACCAATGCGAGAAAATACGAAGAAAGATGAGGCGTTGCAAACGAAGAAGGGTAGCGGCATTTGCTGTAAGCGCGAAGGCTTTTTGTTTTGTCAAAGATTCGTCATATTTTTTCATGACTATTAATGATTTTATTTGTCGTTTTACAACACGACAAGAAAGGAAGGAAAATTATGATGAATTTTTTTAGAAAAAAGAACGAAGAAGCAAAAGAAGCACTGCTGCAAACATTGAAGGCATTAGATGTAATGCCAGAAATGTGGAGGGCAAAATGCTGTAGCTTTACGACTGACATCCGCGTTGATATGGATGAACAGTCCGGAGAGCTGCAGCTGCATATTGTCAGAACGGTTAAAGGTCGAGACACTGACCTTAGCCGTTCGCCATTGGCATACAGATGCCACGGTATCAAGACTATGCCTTCAAAAGAGAGCCTGAGAATGGTAAATTCATCCGAAGGCATAATTGCAAGGTACGAGGCTGCATATGAAATCAGCCCTCGTTCCATGCGGCCTGCAGATATTAGAGTTGCAGTAGCGGCTCTGTGCTGATTCATTAAAATCAGGAGCAAGAGATTTTTCTTTTGCTCCTTTTTTTAATGAGCTGGATGCTCTCTGAGACTTGCCCTGGAGAGTGACCAGGATATGCAGGTTTTGGAAAAATTCAAGCAGACAGAAAAAAGATATAAAAATAACTCTTCTTGTCAAATTTTTCAGCATACTAGAGACAAGAAAAAATACAGCTTAAAAAAAGGAGATAAAAAACAATGAGACAAGAAGAGAAAGAATACTACGAAAGCGAAGACTCCAGTTTCAAAATGGACTTGCATTACGGAAAAATCAAAATATACGAAGTGCCGTTCGAATACCGGACAAGAAATGCATACTTATATGCCCATGAGTATACGTTGGCGGTATATGATGGTTCCGAAAAAGCAAAACATAAGAAACTTGACCTGGAACTGTTGAAACATCAGCTGCTTGATGATATTATTGAAAATGAAAAGCGCGGGCTTACCGGCAGGGCTGAAAGTCTGCGTGGATTCTACGATAGCTATATCGAAAACTTTTATATGACTGATAAGCTTGGAAGACGATACAACTACGATGGAGGATACGACGAAAAAACGGAGGACGGGTAAGGTGTTCAGAAGAAAGGTAAGCAATAGTCAACTTTTGGATAATGCAATTAACGAAAATAGTAAGCTGAAAGATGCGATGTGTAAGCAGGAAAAGCAGTTAAAAGAATTGCAGAACTTTATTGATTTTCTCAATTTGCAGGTATGTGATGGCCGGCAGATATGCGGGATTAAGAAAATTCAGTATCGCGGTAGCGATACATATGTAGGGTATATTTTGGCGCATAAATACGAAATAGAACCACAGACTACATATACATACGATATTCTTGGATATCTCAGCATTAATCCACAAAGCCCAATATATAGGGCTGAACTAAACTGGCAGCTGTCAAGACGCGAAACTGATATTGTAAAGAAATTGGAAATCTCAAAGCACTATGTTTGCGATAAGGATTTGTACAATCTCGGAATTGGTACAACCGGCATTAATATTATCAAAGAACTTGCCCGGCAGCTGAACTGCTCAGAGATATACGGACACCGACGACCGCTGGATGGTACAGACGCTGAACTCGTCAAATTCTACGATAAAACAGGATTCAAGCAGGCAGAAGATTCTGATATGATAAGATATCAATTGTAATACAAAAAACAGGAAGGTATACGAAATACCGTATGCTTTCTTTTTTTTTGTAAAAAAATAAAAAAAATTACAAAAATACACTGTCCATTTCAAAAATTCCCGCATACTGAATGTATACAAAAAAAATAATAAAAAAAGGAGACAAAAATATGAGCACAACACTGCTTGAAAGATTCAGGAAAAATGTAGAAGCAAAGAAAGGGGAACCAGAGTTTCTTGATGCGTCAATTGAGTTTCTGGACGATATTGAAAGAGAAATCAAAGAAGGTATAGATGCAGGAAAAGTCTTATCAAAAGAAGAGAAAAAAGAATTTTCTGAATTTTATGATTATTTTACCAAAACATATCTGAGTGACAATAGCTGTTTTGAGCTTGACTTGTACAGCCATTATGACGAGGAGCCGCCGGTGCTTCAGCTGATGGAAGAAATGTTTGATGATGCGCTTCTGATTGAGCGTGATGCATATATTGATTTCATGCCGGATGATGAAAGGGCAAGGGCTGATGAGCTGGTGGAGAATCTGTTGAAGATTGATGGTGATTTATCTGTAAATCTTGTTTTTGGTGACGAATGTGTGTTCAACTTTTATGTTGACAAGGATGACCCGAATTTCAGTGCGTGCAGGACTGCTGATTGCCGTTCCGGTGATATGCCTGACAGCGAAGCCAATTTACTGTATGCCTGCGGTAAGATGTTCCACGACCATGGAATTCTGATTGTGAGTCAAGTGGATGCTATTGACGGCACATTCATTATGTTTGCGATTGAGTGCAGTGATGGCGAGACATATGTCGGCGTACCGAAAGAAAAGTTAAAAGAGATGGTGACTATGTTTAACGGCGAGGAGCCTGATGCTGATGAAAAACTTACTGATGCGGATGCATTTTTGGATTGCGAAATGCAGCTGAACAAAGCGGATGAACTTTCGGAGCGGAATGGTGCCGGAAAAGTAATACAGATGCCGGTAAGATGATTGTGGTAAGTGGCTGTTTGTAATGCGCTACTGTCAGATAGCTACCGCGAGACAATGACCGGCACCGGAGGCGCCGTGAGGGAAGCTGCTGCAGTCCGGAGGTTTTGGTTCTCTGTATAAGAAAATATGCGGGCGGAAGTGTGTTGGCGTAACTGGAAGTTGCTGACAGCCGGTGCGTCTTCCTGCTTGCATTTTGTTTGCCTGTGTTTTCCCGCAATTGTGTTGCCTGTGTTTGCCCGCCAGTGTTTGGCCCGCATTCGCACGCCCGCAAAAAATCCGTAAAAATATTCTGATTTTGGTTTTTTCTGCATATTAAATATGTGCCGGTAAGATATACGGCGATATTTTAGAAAGGACTAAGAAAAATGATTGAAAAAGAATGGATAAAAAAAGTCAAATCAGTACATCCGAAAGCTGACGGGCAGGTGCTGCAGTTCATATACGATTTCAGAACAATGCAGAAATCCGAAACGGCAGAAGATGCAAAATCAAGGAGGATAAAGATAAAGATGAGTAATATTTTAAAAAGAAGAGGAAAAGAAAAAAGAAAAAAACTTGAAGCGGGACTGGTAGGAGATATGCTGCCGCCTGGAACAATGCTGGTGTCATTTAAGAAATATATGCTTGACGAGCCGGATTCCATTGACCGGGTGCTTGATTACTTAAACATCAGAAGTGCGATTTTAAGTGGTCTGGTTGATAAAGACCATGAGTTTGATGCTGATGAGAGACAGGAAATGTATGATTTCTACGATTATTTCCTTGAAAATTATGACGATAAGACAAAGCTGGCGAGAATGGAAAGGTGGAATGGTGAAGAGCCATTTATAATTCAGGCTATTCAGAATCTGTATGACCAGGATAACGAAGTTTACCGCAGCGATTTGGATGAAAGAATGTCTGCGAAGGCAAAGATTGAAACTGCAGCATTGGTTGACAGAATCCTGAATATCAAAAAAGAAAAAGTTATCAGCATAGTAATTGGAAGTGATGTCTTCTCTGTCGGGCTGGATGCGATAATTAAGCCGGAAGACTTAAAGAAAACGAAAGAAAATCTGTATTATTCATGCGCGGAAATGATTCTTGAATCAGGACTTGCGATTGTATGTACCAAAGCTGAAGACTGCACCGAGGTCTTTGCTGTTGTTGGGGTAAATGGAAATGAATGGCTGCCGGTAAGCAAAGAAGATTTGAGTGACCTGCTGGATGAAGACGAAGATGAGAATCTGGAATATGTGGAAATTGAAAAGTGATGTTATTTTGGAAAAAGAAGAAAAGCAGGAAAAATACATACAAAAATAACGCGTTTCCGCGGTATGTCGATAAGATGGCCGGTGAGTTTGACGCTGAAAAATTTAATTTCGGTATTTACAGCAAGAATGGCGGCAGGAATGCTGCCGTTCATGTTGCTGCCGACGAAACTACAATTTTGTCGGAAAATATGAGGCTGTCAATACATGATGAAAAGACTCACCTGAACAATAATATGTTTATCATCGCTGATGATTCGTATGCCAATAAGCTTATAATGGCAAATATTTTACAGTGCAATTCGTCGTTTGCTGTTGCTGATGTTGGAGGGAAGATGTTGGCTGAGACGCGGGCAGAGCTTCTTGATGCCGGATATGATATCCAGGTTCTTGATGTCAGCCGCCCGGAGATGTCAGCGAAATATAATCCTTTACGGTTTGTCGATGACAAAGAAGATGCCGAGATGCTGGCAAGATGTATTGACGGAGACAATTTTGGAGCTCTTTCTGATATGATTTTGCAGGTTCTGTCTGATAATGCAGAGGAGAAGCAGACGATGGAGAGTGTCGCAAAACTCGTTGCCGGCAGCAAGCCGGGGCTGTGTGGTATTGATATATTTCTGCGTCCAGAGATTACAAATCTAACATCGCAAAATGATATGATTTTGGATACAGCAGGAGAGAGGCTGACGGGCATCTTTATTGTATGTCCGGAAGAAAAGTCAGACGCTGATGTGCTGGCGAATATAATGATGATGCAGCTGCATCGGGTTTTGGTGAAAGCAGCGAAAGAAAAATATAACGGTGAGCGTCTGCCGTATCTGACAAGGCTGTATTTCAACCACATTGAAAGATATGGTGGAAATCCGTTTTTCTTATATATGGATAGAGGCGATTGCTTTCTGAATGTAAGAAGATATAATATCGCATATACATTTGCCTGCCGTGGGCTTAGTTTTGTAAAGAAAATATATGGTGAAGATGCAGGATGTATTTTTGCAAATGCAGATGCGGTAATATATTGTAGTTCAGATGATGAGGTAACATCAGGGTATATATACCGAAAAGTTGGAATAAGAATCAGATGTGCCCGCCACCCCAGTGGAGGTTCAATAGACCCAGTCCCGCAAAGACGCGTAATAACATACAAAGAGCTTCTTGCGCTCCCTGAAGATGAATGCTATATCATGTTGCGTGGGTATGACGATATACTTGACAAAAAATATACAAAATAAATGCTTTACCGCCGGCTTGTTCTGCCGGCTTTTTGCAGATAAGGAGGTGCTAAAAATATGTTTAAAAATATGACAATTTCAGGAAAAACAAATCTGATTACAGAAATCTTAGCTGTTGTTGTCTGGTTGATTGCTGTTGCGTCGGCTGGACTGGATAGGCTGATTGTTGGTGTTTTCTCGTTTCCATTGCTGATTCTGGTTCCGATTTGCGGCTGGCTGTTGATGCCAATCAGTAAAAAAATTTTAAAAAAGGGCGAAATAAAAATTGGCTGGAGGAAGATGCTCTGGTATGCCGGGATGTTTATGGCAAATTTGGTTATTGCTGTGTTAGCTGCCACTGCTGTATTGGCTGGCGGCGCGGCACTGATAAATATGACTGACGGAGGAGGGATTGATGAAATCGGCTCTGCGTTGGTGCTGGTGTTTGCCGCATGGATGTCGGCATTTAGCGTGATGATTCTGACGATGCTGCCGCAGGTGCAGATGGTTATTATGTTGGTGCTGGAGAAGAGACAGGAAAAAGTCTGATTTGAAGAAGCTTTTCGTTGTGGGTTGCAATTGGGAAATACAAAAAAAACGAATAAAGTGATTTTGCAGAAGATACAAAAAATACAAGAAAAAAGAGTGCTTAAAATTAAACCCGTCAACGCGTAGCGTGGCGGGTTTTTGTGTGCAAAAAGTAAGCAAAACATTAAAAAATATAGTTTTCTGATTTTTTCTGTCCTTCTGTTTTTCGGCATATTAAACATATAATGACCAGAAAGGCAGGAAAAGAAGATGAAAGACAAATTTTCAGAATGGCTAAAGAAAATTCAAAAAATACATCCAAAAGCAGATGAAGAGGTGCTTCGGTTCATCTACGATTTTTCAGTAAAACAGGGATATGGCGAAGCAGAAGAGGTGCTGTATCAACAATTTGCCAACGGATATTGTTATTATTTTGCATGCATACTGAAAGTAGCGTTTAACCGTGGAGAGATATGCTGGGCTGCTCCGTTCGGTCATATTGTCTGGGTGGACGAGAATAGTGTTCCATATGATATTTCAGGTGTTAATGAATCCGAAACAGATGATTACATTCCGGAATATATGATGGGCGACACTATCCTGGATTTCAAGCATATCGCCGGTAGAGCCCACGATACATCAGACCAGGAGATTGCAAAAATGCAGCTGGATTGGCAGGATATCAGGTCCAACCAGTTTGGCGGGGATGTGACAAAAATTAAAACGAAAAAAGATGCAGAAAAATATTTGCAGCAGGCATTTCCGGTGCTGTGGCTGGAAGACCAGACGGTGTACGACAAGAAGAAAGAATATCTGAAAAAGAAATTTGGGATTTGAAAATTTACAGTCTCTCAGAAGAGGGGCTGTTTTTTTTGCATAAAAAAAGCTCTCTGCGATAGCAAAGAACTTGTTTCTTGTAGAAGTTATCGATGGACGGGGAAATCGTGACCAGGCTTGCCGTCAGTGGAGGATTGCTGCAAGCAGTCCGATACTGAACCATTCAAGTTGTCCGTCCCGTCGGATGTAATAATTATAAAAGTGCACGTGGAGTTAGAAACCCCGTCCACGTCTCTACACTCCGACTGCGTCGTTTGTTTGTCAGCGGTCATGACCGCTTGGTACAAGCGAGCATAGCTCGCGGTATCATATTTATTCTGGTACCGAATCCGGCAAAGCCGGTGAGGTATCATATGGCTGGGCGGTGTATCCAGCATCTCAGGTACTCCAGATGGAGTGTGTCGGGAACCATTTCCGACCTCATATGATGTATATAGTATACCATATTATACTTGATATGTCCATATTTGTAGAGGCTTGCAAAAAAATCGCAAAAATTTCTTATGCTTATCAAAAATTCCAGCATATTGAATATAGAACATCAGAAAGGAGAAAAAAGATGAAAATTGTAGAAGATACTATAAGTAAAATATTTATATATCAAAATAATAATGCGGAATATATTAATAATATATGCATTGGATATCAACAAAAGCATATTGTAACATATCATTATGATTCAGAGAAAGAAAAGAGCATTCATAAAAAACAAATGAAATCTTTTGGATGGAAGGAACAAAATAAAGATAATATAAATTTGTTACAATGTGTAGAATATTATAAAGAGGAGATTGTTAATTTTGTGTAAGAAAGGTGATTGACCGCGGCTTCTTCGCGAGGCCAAATTCGCCTCGCAGGACTAACACTATCCCTCTATCCCCTGTTATGGGAATTACCTTTAAAAAATATGCTATGCAACAATTTTTGCCGTTGCGGACACCTCCCCGCTTTTTATTGGGTACACGGCCTTAAACATTTTACGCATACAAGGTCTTTTGCATGCAATTCCATATGTTTTTAAATTTTATGCTGACATATGTCAGGTACAAGATTTCCTTTATCTTGTTACATATATAATATGCCGAAAAAATATAGTTTTTGATGAAAAAAAGAAAAATTTTTATTTTTTTATTCTCTGCGCTTACATCCGACGGACAACTAAATACGCAAATCTAAGTGATACGTATTTAGATTGGCCGCGGTTTTACGCGATGCTCTGATAATAAGAAATGTGGGCGTTGGAGAGAAGAAAAATAGAAAAAATAGGCTGTATAGTTTTACACTGCTTATGCGATGTTTTTTTGTTGTAAAAAAATCCGCAAAAAAATATTCGCACTCAAAAATTTCAGCATATTGAATATAGAACATCAGAAAGGAGAAAAAAGATGATATTTGATGTACTTACAGAACCCTGGATGGGAGTGGTTGATAAAGAAACCGGAGAGGTGCTTAAAGTTGGATTGAGAGATTATATCGTCAACGCCCATATGTATAAATGTAGTGCTGAAAGCAAAGATTTTGCCATTGTCAGAAGATTACAGCAGAGATTAGCTGAAGCAGTTATTATTGACATTTATGGAAGAAGAGTAAACGATGAGTTGATGTCTGTTTTCAATAATGGCCGGTTTGATGCTGACAAAATTGATGCATATTTTGATGAGTGCATAAAAAATGGAACGTCATTTGACCTGTTTGATGAAGAAAAGCCATTCATGCAGGTTGATACAAAAACTGCAGAAAGTGTATTTAAGGAAAATAGTATTACATCAGTCTCTTCAATTAATGCAAAGCAATGTGGGGGAAATAATAAGGTATTTTTTCAGCATGTGGATGTTAATGATTACATTGAAAATTTTGGAGGAATAGATAACAGGGACTCATATTATGATGAAGCACAAATTGACGGGCGACATATTGAATTTGCAAATAGTGTAAAATTTGACGAATATATGAATTTAATTTTAATGGATAGCTGCATTGCTGGTATGAGAGGTCAGTCATATGTTACGGGACTTATCTGTATTCCAAGCCCTCCTGCCATGTATCATTTTGATGCAGCGGAAGACAAAAGTTTATTTTCAAGTATTTTATTAAACATCGCTAACGACGATTCAGAATGTGATGACGGTATCCCGGTTTGGAAATGGGATTCATACAACTATGCGGTAAATTCAATGTTTCAAAAAAAATATCAGGTTCCACTGCTTGAAGGTATGTTTTTTCCGGTAACTTATCTGCGTCCAGATTACAGCTCTATTGATATGGAAAAGAAGACTATCAAAAGAATTTATAAATCAATAATGCTGTTCAAAGCACCAGATGGTTCCGATATGATGAAGACGGCAAGACAGTTCTGGCTGATAAATAAAGAACCATCGGTTACGGTTATTCCTAAGCCAAAAAATAAAGACGTGATGACCGGCATGGAGTTTACAAATTCAAATGAAGTATGGATGGGGATTAAGTCATATGCAAATATTTTTGGTAACCATTCTGCTCCGCGAGTACTGAGGAATTCATTGTATGATGCATTATTTGCAGCAGACCTGAAGCTGAAAGTCAGAAGGGGAGAAGCTGACGGAGATGAGACAGTAAAGACTGAAATGACGGCATACTATGTTTCCAAAGATAAGGGTTCGTTTCTATCTCAGGGGAAATATCCGTGTATGCTGCCAGAGTGTATCCTGGATGACCAGTTAAAAAAACAGGCTACTAATATGTTTATAGATATGATTGGTATGGAGTATGTACCATATGGAAGCAATAAGAATAAAGCAGGCATTGCAAAACGCATGCAGCAAAGAATCGGAGATATTGAAACTGCTTTGTCTTCAATTGGAGAACAGCTCTTTACGAAGAACAAATTTAATCTGGTGACCGTCCGGAATACTACGATGAACAGGTATTGGAGATATTGCGAAAATTTATTTAAAAATTTCTTCATTCCGGATATCGATAACATAAAAAAGTCAGCATACTGTAATCAAGAGGAATACATGGAAGCGCTGAGAAGCATAGTAGATAAATATGTTGATGATGTGTCAGGGTATGCAAACAGGTTAATATACAGTATTCCGATTCCGAAAGGCAAGAGTATTGCCGTAAGAAAAGCATTAGCAAAGAACGGAGGTAAAAAATGAATTACGAAGAAACCCGTGAACAGGTTGATATGATTCTGGAACGCGTAAAAGCATTGGATAATGCAAAAAAGATACAGCTGCGCCGAGCGTATAATGTCAGCTTTGATGAATTGCGAGGATTCCAACAAATAACGATTAAAAATATTCTGAAAGATACTCCATGGTGTTATGCCGGATATATGAGGGATTTTATCGTTGATATGTGCAGTATATATGTGCAGCAGGAATGCAAAGAAGGAGACCCGTTTGAATATTGCCTGCATGAAATATATGATGAGGGTTCTGCGGCAGTACAGCAAAAAATCGGTTATCTCATTGATGAAGATGAGAAAGCAATCTTAATAAGATACATAAAAAGATATATAAAAATGTGTAAAAAAGGCACTAAAATTGACACAGCAAAACTGATGACGGATATTCTGTGCTGGCCATATTATAACACAAGAAATGAGTGGATTGATGTAATTGCCGGCATTAAAAAAATTGATAAGAAAAAGGAGAAAAAATAATGAGCAAAAGAATGTTAGTTGAAGTACACGTAGGAAAAAGATATGGCATTTCACGTTTAAACTGTGATGGAGCAGGACAGGTAAAAGACGTGATTATTGATAATGAAAGATACAACAGAATTTCGTCACAGTCAAAGAAAAAAGTATGGCGTGAAAATTTAGAGAAACGCCTAGAACGATTAAACGGTGACAGCATGGAGCATGTATACAGAACCAGAGCAATGAAAGATATCTTTAAAAAAGAATTCTTAAAAAAAGAAACAGATTTGTATACTGAAAATGCTGACGTTATGGCTGAATATATTGTCAAAAGCATTTTGTCATGCGCTCTGGAGACAAAAAATGGATTTGATGTTACAAATCAGGTTTTGATTGTCACAAAGTATGACGTTGAAGACATCGTCGAAGTGTTCTGTGATGTCATCAAGACACCAGAGGACTGGGAGCAGGCCAAGAAAGAGGCAGCAGAAAAAGAGAAGGAAAAAGAAAATGATAAGAAAAAAGGCAGTAAGGCAAAAAACAGTGCGAAGAATTCGGCCTCACAGAGAATTATTTTAGCATTAAAAGCAAAGCTGCCATTAAGAAAATATGGTGTTGAGTGTTCATTGTTTGGCAGAATGGCGACGTCTGGTGTAATGGAGACTGTTGAAAGCGCTATGTGTGTTAATCATAGTTATTCATTAGGAAAAGCCACACTGGACAGCGATTACTATATCGTTGTTGATAACTATCTGTCAGCGATGGCAAGCGAGACTGAAAGTGGACAGAGCGGTGCCGGATACCTGGATGAAAAAGAATTTTCCAATCATGTGTATTATGAATACGCAAGCATTGATGTAGGAAAATTTTATGACAACCTGATTAAAGGTGTAGACATGTCAGACGAAAAGAATGTGCAGCGTATTAAGACTGTGATTATTGAGACTGTCAAGTGTGTGGTTAATGATATTGCCACATCTGCTCCGAGCGGCGGCCAGAATTCGTTTGCGTCACGTCCTGACCCGGTTGGTGTATATATCACAATCAAGGAAGACGGAGAAGGACGCACAGCTGATACATACTGTATTAAAGAAATGGTTAAAAAGGGAAGCGCAGCTGCTAAGACTGAAGCTGATAAGTTCCTGAATGCTATGAACGAATTTACAAGCGGAGACTTTGCAGATGATTCAGATTATCTGGCAAGAATTTACACCGGAGAATCTCCGGAAATGCTGAATGGTGCTGAGCATATGTCATGGAAAGAAGCTGTTAAAAAAGTAGGGGATGTCATTGATGAAAAATTCTAAAAAATTAAAGCTGGTCTGCTCCGCCATGCTCCAGTCATGGCGAATCAGAAGCCTTGGGCCATCTCAGAGATACACTGAGCTGGCTCCAACGAAAAGCGGTATCATAGGAATGATTGCCTGTGCATTAGGGTATGAGAGGGACGATAAAAGGATTGATGTCTTGACAAATTCAACCGAGCTGTATCTTGATGTCAAAAACTCCGGGTCAATGCTGGAATCGGCGACCATTAATTCAATTGATACGCTGATTGATTACCAAACGGTAATGGATAAAGAAAAGGGAATGCCAACGGCAAATGGCGGTCGTTTATATTCAGCGACGCTGATTGATAAAGAATATCTTGTCGGCCGCAGATTTGTTTTATATCTGATTTCTGATGAAGAAACACTAAATAAAATCCAAGCGGCATTAAAGGCTCCTGTATGGCAGTATTATCTTGGAAGCAAATGCTGCATTCCGGCAGAACCTGTCAGCCAGGGAATTTCAGAGATTAAGGAGGGCGAAATTAATGATTATCAGCACATTCGAGTGTAAAAGCTTTGTACAAAATTCAGATATTACACATAAAATTATTCAGTCAATGTTTCACTGTAACCGTGCATACCATAATGTACTGTATATGGTAATTGGGAAAAATCTGATAATACAGTCCGACATTGAACCGTATGAAATTCCGGATTCATTACGATTAATGAATTCAAAGAACTGTGATAGTATGGCAGCTAACATTAATGCCGGTGATGTTGTTAAAATCTTCGCTATGTATGAACCAACAAAAAAACAGACCAGAATTGGAAAGCGGTCATCAAATATCCTGATTGCAGATGAAAACGACAGAAAAGAATGGGTAAAAAGAAAATTTATAAATGCCGGTAATGTGATTGCTATTAATGAATTGTCAAAAAACAGGCGCCAGGTCACCAAAAGCAGCGGTGATTCTCATCCGGTAAGTGTATTTGGATATGAATTCCTGCTGCGTGTCAGCGATGCAAACGCATTACGGAACCTGATTAAAAATGGAGTGGGCCGGTCTAAATCATACGGAGCCGGAATGTCTCTGGTGATGGGAGTTGAAAAACAAAAAATGATTTGAAAAAAAATGAAAATGCGGCGGATTTTTCGGCATATTAAATATGTGGATGAGCCAAGAATGGCATTTGTGTAAATTGCACAACGAGGTGTTTAAGGCGGCTGAAAGCCGCATAGACACTGAGTGTCTGCCCCTCGTATGAGGGGATGAATCGTGCATTTCATCCATATCTTGTTTCCTTTCTCCGTCTGCCCCTCGTATGAGGGGATGAATCGGCCGAATTTTTCACGCCAAAGGCCGCCGCAATGTCTGCCCCTCGTATGAGGGGATGAATCGCGGTCTGTAATTCCTCTGATAATCTTTCAGACGTCTGCCCCTCGTATGAGGGGATGAATCATACCACACCACAACAGAGAACATTTATCTGAAGTCTGCCCCTCGCAGGAGGGGATGAATCTACGTATATGACGGAAAGACCGCCGTCTCTATAGTTTACCCTTCACAAGAAGGGATGAACCTGATTATATTGACGATACGAGTAAAATCTTGTAGTCTGCCCTTCGCAAGGAGGGATGAATCCAATTATGCAAAAGTAAAGAAATTTTACGACCGCGTCTGCCCTTCGCAAGAAGGGATGAATCGGGCAAAGAGATTGACCAGCACAAAAAAAGGGTGTCTGCCCTTCGCAAGAAGGGATGAATCACCCTCAGTATGCGGAATCATCTCTTGAAGCCGGTCTGCCCTTCGCATGAGGGGATGAATCATTTGCACGAAAACGGGGATATGTAGCCATCTAGTCTGCCCCCTCGTATGAGGGGATTGCTCATAGCAGCCATGCCTCTTGCATATCTGTATCCCGTTTGCCCCTCGCAGAAGGGGATTGCTCGAACAGGATGAGCTCCGCCATCACAAAGGGCTGTCTGCCCCTCTCCTGAGGGGATATAACAATATTTTTTTCGGAGGAACATAATGGACATAACAAAAATATGGGCAAAAACAGCCCCCAAAAAATCTTTAATCAATCACATGCTGGAGACCGGAATAGTCGCAGAGTGCCTGATTGATACGAATGGTATTTACCATCCAGTGTTGAACCGACTGTCTGAAATAACTGGTTGCGATAGCGATACGTTGTTAACAAAAATCGTGTTTATCTGCGCCATTCATGACATAGGAAAAATACACCCGACATTTCAAGGCCGTGATAAGGAAACGCTGGAAATATTAAAACAAGAGGGCTTAAATCAGGTGTCATTTGACACCCGGTTTAGACATGAGCAGTATGGCGCGAACATCTTTGACAGATTGAGCGTTGATGATGCTGATATGAAAAATTCCGATATTATATCTCAAATTATCAGGATGCATCATCAAAAAGAGCAGAAGAAAAATTCTGATATTGATATTATAAAAATTGATGATAAAGAAAAGGCGAAAAAATGGAGGCATATCCAGAATGAGATTTATGATTATGTAAAGAATATTTTTCGATTTGACAATCTAAATTTGATAAACAAAAATATCAGCAAGTCAGAGTTGTTTGTAGTACAAAATGCAATCTTAGGCATAATGATTACCGCGGATTGGATAGCATCAAATAACTATGTATTCGACAATCAACAGTGTGAAAACATAGACGAATTTTTGGAATCAAGAAAGGTTCAGACGTTGAAGTTTCTGAACAATGAGGAGCTGATACGGCAGCAAATTCCAGTGATGCAGGATTTCAGGAGTGCATTTGGATTCAATGGAAGACCAGTACAAAATGATGTTGAAAAAATTGTACATAAAAATGACATCAAATGTATGCTGATTGAATCCGATTGCGGTTCTGGAAAAACCGAAGCGGCGTTGTATGCAGCCGCCGTTCTGGGGAATCGTTCTGGATTGTCTGGAATATATATGGGGCTACCGACTGGCGTTTCTGCAGAGGCGATTCAAGACCGTGTGGATGAATTTTTAACCTCACGCGGTATGCGAAATACGAAGCTATATACGTCAAAATCAATGCTGTTAAGGGAGCCAGACAAAAAACCTATATGGACGGATATGTCTCGCCAGAGATTATTGGCGGCATCTGCTGTTGGTACGGTTGACCAGGTAATGACTGCTGCCAGGCTGGTGAGGTTTGAGAGTGTCCGGATGGATGGTTTGGCGTCAAAAGTGCTGATTATTGATGAAATTCACGCGTATGATGCATATATGCTTGCGGTGATAAAGGATTTGTTAAAGATATGTGGAGAACTCGACGTTCCTGTCATTATGTTGTCGGCTACATTGCCAATATCTACGAAAAACGATTTGCTGGGTGTGCTTGGCGATGGAGATATAGAATTGCATAACGGATACCCGGTGATATCGTATGTTACAAAAGATGGAAGGGTGCATGAACACGTATCACGCCAATATATGCCTGACAAAAAAATCTCGTGTGAGCTGCTGCCGATATTAAACGACAATAATAAAATTGCACGATATGCAGTTGATGCTGTCAAAGATGGAGGGTGTGAATGCGTGATTATGAATACAGTCGCAGATGCAATCTGTGTATATGACAAAATCAAAAAAAACAAAAAGAATGACTGTAAAATAATTCTATATCACTCCAGAATGACTATAAATGCACGAGATAAGACGAGTCGGAAGATTTTGGCAATGTGTGGTAAAGATAGAACTAAAAGACCTGAACGTGTCATTATTGTTGGAACGCAGGTTTTAGAGCAATCCCTTGATGTTGATGTTGATTATATGATAACTGCAATCTGCCCGATTGACTTGTTATTCCAGAGAATAGGACGATATCACAGACATGGGGATGCTGGGACTATCAGAGAACATGTAGTTGTTGCGAATACTGTCCAGGTGTTAATTCCGTCCGATTTGTCCAGTTATGGTGGGACTGAGTATGTTTATGAAAAATGTTATCTTGATGCAACGATTAACGCAATTCAGGAACATAATGGCCATCTATTGATACCGTCAGGTATGCCTGACATGATTAATTACGTATACGGCCATGCCTCAATTGATGTGCGTGTTCGCCAAATTATAGACGAGGCAAATTCAGATGCCGGAAATATTAAAATTGAAAACGGGTTTGAAATATACACAAGAAAAAACGACCTGACAGATAAAAACCTGAATGTCCGTCTGTCAAATACCGATGAGGTGATGGTTCAAATTGCGATATTGGATAATGCAGAGATTGAAGAATTGGGCCAGAACAGTAAGACAGACATAGAGTTGTTCAAATGCCGTGTGGTATCTGTCAGAGAATCGAAGATTAAAAATTTCAAGAATTTCCGCAAACCTGAAACAGGAATTTTTAAAGATGTACAGATATATACAAAAGATGAGTGTGTGAGTGGAGACAAAGAAATTGTCGTAGATGATGAATATGGAATGAGGATTGAAAAAATATAAAAAAATATTTGGGAAAATGGCAAAAAAAATATTTTTTCGGCATATTATATGTAGAGGAAATGATGTGTGACGAGTTGAAAATGGCATTTGTGCAAATTGCACAACGATGTGTTTAAGGCGGCTGAAATCCGCATAAACACTGACGGTTTGCCCCTCATGGGAGGGGATGAATCGAAATTTGAAGAAAACATTGCAAGATTTGAAAAGTTTGCCCCTCATGGGAGGGGATGAATCGATGTTCAACCAGAGCTACGTGGCCAAAAAGAAGTCTGCCCCTCGCATGAGGGGATGAATCGCGCGGCATCCATATGGACGGACAGGAGAAAAGGTTTGCCCCTCGTGGGAGGGGATTAATCGTCTACGTCACTCCATTTTGCGGCCAGCAATTCGTTTGCCCCTCGTGGGAGGGGATGATTCGACCAGCTTGTCGGAGTCTTTATCCTGAGTAACGTTTGCCCCTCGCGGGAGGGGATGATTCATTCGTGGATGGATTTTTCAAGGTCTTCCGACAAGTTTGCCCCTCGCGGAAGGGGATTAATCTCGGAATATCAGTCAAAACATCCCTCAAATCCAGTTTGCCCCTCGCAGGAGGGGATGTTTCTCAAATCATCAACCGTGAAATCATAGAAATTCCGTTTGCCCCTCGCAAGAGGGGATGCTTTTATTTCTGTTGATTTGTAACGTAATTTTTTCTTCCGCAAAATTCATCATATTATTCTTGCAAAACTAAAAAATAACAAAGAAAAGGAGAAAGAAAAAATGAGTTATGCAGATTTAGTATTCAAAAATATGTGTCAGGATATCCTGAAGAATGGAACCGATACTCGCGGAGAAAATGTTAGACCACATTGGCCGGATGGTGCGTCGGCATACACAATCAAAAAATTTGGAGTATGTAACCGGTATGACCTGCGAAGAGAATTTCCGGTGCTGACGCTGAGAAAGACTGCACTGAGAAGCGCGATGGATGAGATTTTGTGGATTTGGCAGAAAAAATCAAATAATATTAAAGACTTAAACAGCCACATTTGGGATTCTTGGGCTGACAAAGATGGAAGCATTGGGAAGGCTTATGGATATCAGTTGGGAAAGCTTTACCCCTATAAAGATGTGACATTGGATGGCTTAAAAAAAGCATTTCCGGATGGAGAATATATGAAAGATGAGTTTGCCGGGACTGACATGTTTGTTGCAAAAAATGGTGATGATGTCATCCGCTGGTATGCAATGAAGATTGGTGGCATGTGGAATATGGACCAAGTAAATAAAATGATTTATGATTTAAGGAATACTCCATTCAGCCGTCGTATTATTACCAGCATATATAATTTTGAAGATTTAACGGAAATGGCTCTGTATCCATGTGCTTACAGTATGACATTTAATGTCACTCAGGACAAGGACTCTGACCGGTTAGTCTTAAACGCCATTTTAAATCAGCGTTCTAATGATATCCTGGCTGCTGGCAATTGGAATGTATGTCAGTATGCATTGCTGGTAATGATGATTGCTCAGGTATGTGATATGATTCCAGGCGAGCTGGTGCATATGATTGCTGATGCCCATATTTATGACCGGCATATTGATATCATCAAGGAACTTATAACGCGCGAGCCACTGCCGGCTCCGGTGGTGAAATTGAATCCGGATGTTAAAAATTTCTATGACTTTACGGTTGATGATTTGATGGTTGAAGACTACCAGACACATCCGCAGATTAAGAATATTCCGGTGGCGATTTGAAATGAAAGCAATAGTGGCAGTATCTGATAATTGGGGAATTGGAAATGATAACGAATTACTATTTCATATTCCAGAAGATATGAAGTTTTTTAAAGATATGACTTCAGGACACTCTGTGGTGATGGGCCATAATACATATGAAAGTATTGGAAAACCACTGCTAAATCGTAAAAATTATGTATTGTCGCGAGACACATCTCTGTCTATTGATGGAGTTACAGTCATTCATGATATTTCGCAAATTCCTGATGATTCTTTTGTCATTGGTGGAGAAAGTATTTATGGAATACTGTTGAAATATTGTGATACTGTTTTTGTAACCAAAATACATAGAACAAAAAAGTGCAATAAATATTTTCCAAATCTTGATGAAAACCCTGAATGGAAGATAACTTCAAGAAAGCCAATAATGACATCAAATGATGGACAAATAGATTTCCTTATATACGAAAAGGAAAAATAATATTAATTCTGTCGCTTAACTGACAGCCCTGCTTTATGCAGGGCTGTTTTTTTGGAACAAAACTTCCGGCATATTGTATACGAAACAAAAAAAATAAATACCAAAAAAGAAAGGAAAAATTCATATGATGCAAAACGAAAAAATAACGCAGGAACTTATTAACATCCGCAATGCCTGCGGCAGCAGGGTTGTATTGGACGGAAAATCATGCATCGCTCCGATAGACGACAAGGCATTTTTCGATAAATGCTTGATGTACAGCGAGAGTAAAAATGTACATGCGAAAAATACTGTCGCGTGGAAGCCAATGCCTGATGATTGGAAAGAACGATGCCGAAGCAATTCGTTCTGGTTTCAGAATACCGTCGATGAAGCGAAAAAGATGTTTCCGGAAATGGATGAACGCCTGTTTGAACTGAAAGCTCGGCTTTTGGATTTTGCCGGCGATGCAGTCTGCTTGCCGGGATACGAAGAAGACCTGGAGGATATTCTGGAATATGGCCAGTTTTGGCTTGGATACAATGCCGAGAGGATGAGAGGTGAGGCATGTCAGTGCCACGCAAATTCGGCGAGAATCTGGGAGCAGAACCAAGACAAGTCTGTAATCTGCACCGGATATGCGCTTTCGGCTGATGGTATGTGGAGGCAGCATAGCTGGCTGATTCATCGTAAGCCGCGGTCAAATAAGATTGTAGAGACGACAAGGCCGAGGGTCTTGTATTACGGCTTCGCGCTGACACCGGAGATGTGTGAGAGGTTTGCAGACGAGAATTTTTGACAGCGAATTTTTTCGCTGTCTTTTTGCAAAAATCCGACATATTGTATGTAAGAAAAGTTAAGGAGGGCAAAAAAAATGACATATTCTGTAATAGTGATTCGGGATGAAGACCAGCTAATTCCGGCGAAATATATCAATCGGTTTTTCAAACTTTGCGGCATTTATACTTACGACTATGCAATGCCGCAGCATGCAGGAAACTCAGGCTTCCCTGATTGTTTTGGCTTTGATTGTATCATATTGATGACACACCAGAATAATGCAAAGGCAACATTAAAAACATACTCAAATCAGAGCATTGTTGAATTTCCCGTGCCAGCAGATACAAACTTGTCAGATAGAGAAAAAAGAAAAGAATTTGGAAAAGAAGCCAAAACAAAAGTTCTCGAGACAGTAGGAGACGACCTGGCAGATACATATGATATTTTTGTTGACGAAGATGTGGCGTATCTGGATTTTATGTTGCGCTGGCGTGTGGCACCGGACAGGCTTGATAATTGGCTGTCGGTCTGCAATAAACTACCGTTTGATGGCTGTGTACAGCAGAAATACGCATACCTGAACTGCTGCCGGAAAGTCAATAAGATATGTGCTGAATGTCGACAGATTGCGATTTTTGATGATAGCAAGCTGATGGCTGCGGCGGTTAAGCTATGCGAAGAAGACAAGAAATTTACAATTGCTTATGTATTAGCTGGACTGATTGGACTTAGAAATCCGGACACGGAAAGTCAAGCTGAACAATATCTGCAGCAAGTAACTGAACGCGAAAAGGGCGTTGTGTATGCTGATTTTGTGTACTATGTTCTCGGCGAATATTACGAAGTCGACAGGCATGATTGGATGTTTGGCTGGATGTGGTATCAGCGGATGGTAGGATGCCCGCTGCAGGAACGCAGGAAAAGGCCTGTGACAGATGGAATGTACAGCATTAAACTGGCCAATAGGATGATACAGACAGGACAGACAGACGAGGCCTGGAAAATATTAACCGAAATGAAAGAAAAACTTGAGGAAAAATATACTCTTGGATATATATCACTTGATGATGTATCCATGTGGTATCAGTGCACCAGAATGATGGAAGACATGCAGCGTTTTTTCAGAAAGAAATATGTGCTTTCTGGAATGCCATCTGATAGTATCATCGGAGCCATTGACCGGAATGTTGAAATTTGGAATTTTGCAGATAATGATGACCGACAGGACGTCATCCAGGCAGTCAGAACAAAAACAGAAAAGAAATAGACAGCTTCTGCTCTGATTGCCGGCAGAAAAAGAGGACAAAATAATGTCCTCTTTTTCTTATACCTTCATTTTCGGCATATTGTAAACGACAAAGTCAAATAAAAAAAAGAAAGGAAAAACTTATGAAATTTATGAAAAAAATGAGAGAAGTAAAGCATGGCGGCGCGTCTTTTTGGTATACCGATAACGACGTATGCGAAGATATTGACATTGATGATGATGTTGAGGAGCTAGAGATTGATTTGGATGACGATGGCGATGCGTTCTGGGATGAAGTAGATAAGGTGTTTCCGAATGTAAAAAAAATACACATTAACGAAAATGTATATTACATCAGCATGAAGAACTCGATGTTCCCGAATGTAAGAGAAGTGACATCTGACAGCCCGGAATTTTACAACGGTGATATGCTGATTGAAGAGAATGACGGTACTGTTTTGTTGAATACCTTCTGTAAAAAAGCCGGCGAGGTCATTAATCTTGACGGGATTGATATGATTGCAGCGAATGCTTTTAACGGCTGTGAATCTATCAATATCATCAATACTGAATATGTATCTATATGCAGCGAAGGGGCTTTTAAGAATTCAGCTGTTGAGCGGCTGCCATTTGTGAATGGTGTCAGGATGGTTGGATGTATGCTTGTTGGTATTGACAACACATGCGATAACATTGTGATTCCAGATGATGAAGTCAATATCAGTACGATTATCAGCGGCCTTGATTGGAGCCATGTCAAGAACGTAACAGTTAGCCATGCTTCAACGGTTTATGATATGAGTATGACGGCAAAGGCAATGCCGAAGAAAGTTACGGTAATGTCTGTTGAGGGGTATGAACTTAAGACACTGAAACTTGCGAATATATCGTATGTTAATATTGTCAATTCAAGCCATTACAGAACAATTGACGGTATTGTGTACTCACTTGACGGTAAATGCCTGATAGCCTGCCCGACAGGCAGGACTGGACGAGTAGATATTCCAGAAGGAGTTGAGGAGATTGCAAGGAATGCATTTAAGCTTGGAAACTTAGAAGAGGTGTATTTCCCATCTACATTAAAAAAGGTTGGAGATATGGCATTTTTCTACTGCAAGAATCTTAAAAAGGTTGATTTTGGAACAGGGCTTGAAATGATTGGCAGTAATGCTGAGAAACAGTGTTTTGCCTCGTGTGATAATCTTAAATCAATCATTATACCTCCACAGGTAACATCTATTGGTTCAAGGGTTTTTGAAAACAGTGCAGTAAACGAGATTTGCATAAGTGAAGGCTTGGTTTCAGTTAGTAACAATGCATTTAATGGATGTCCGATAAAGACGGTGAAGCTTCCTGAGTCGCTGAAAAGTATATCTGAGGATGCATTCTTCGGGACTGATACTGTTATTGCACGCCGGTATGATACGGATTTGTTATCATCAGTAATGAAGTCTCTTGACAGAAAAATTCCTTTTTCGTATATCAAAAAAGAAATGGATAAAAGTACTGGGTGCTCCATATGTCTCACTGACATTATAATCAATGAACGCTCGGCGTTGATTCCAAAATATGCTGATAATTCCATCACCTTCTCAAATATTGATGCAGTATTGCATATGTATTTTTCAAGCAAAACTGTTCCTGAAAAAGTTATGCATGAAGTCAGAAGTATGTTTATGTATTTCGGTAAAAAAGATGACAGGGAATTTATGGCGATTGAAATGTATTTACGGGACAAATCAAATGATGTTGCCAAAGAGTATATCTATAGCCATAGCAGGCATATCATTCAGAACTTTGTAACAAATAACAGGACAGAAGAGGAGATTATGAATTTTATTAAGCTTGGGCTGATGACGGCAGAGGCTTGCGAATATATCCTTGATGTTGCGATTAAGAAAGAGTATACGGAAATCTCGGCGTATGCACTGAATATGCTTGGGAAATATCCGGTAGAAAAGCAGAAGTTTGCGTTGTAAAAAATAAGTAAAGCAGAGCTGATAGCTCTGCTTTTTTATAATGTCGTTAAAACGACACTATTGGTGTAGAATCTGCCCGTAACTGCGTGTTTCGCAAATTTAAACCGCTTGCAGGTTTCCTTCCTCCGAATCATACACATATATATTTTCTGACAAAATCATATCCTGCATATGTGACTCACGCATTTTCTGATTGATTTCAAAGAGGGCTTTTTTTAGTGATTTTTTTAATGTTTCTCTTCCTCCTTTTGTAAAGCCAATCGCATAAAATTCATGTGTATTGTATGGCAGCAGGAAGAAGCTGTCGGAAAGCATATGGCTTATTTTATTTAATGTGTCTGGATAAAACAGGGCGGCAGCGCCAAATGGTTCGTTGCCTGATGTTATATGGCAGACTGTATACCCATGTTTCTCTGACTGTGTTATGCATGCCGGGTGAGTCTGTTCCGTGTTTTTTAATGCTTCGGCATCCAGCTCTGAGAATGGTATGCTGTATTGTTTTAACTCTTCTTTTCTTCTTGCCGTGTCTATAACCGGAAGCCCAAAATCTGTATAATCAGAGTAATATATAAAACACATATCGTATATGTCTTTATACACAAGAAAATCGTGCTTTGCTATCGGATGGTCTTTGTTTACAATTCCGATGACTGTACTTCCCAAAATGTCACTTCGCATGTCTGAAATGTCATCTTCGGTAAGCTCGTCGGGCTCGGTCAGCTTTTCCTGTATTTCGGAAGCAATCTGGTTTGCGATTACGTCCAGAAACGATATGCCGCTGTCCGGTGCGCTGATAGTATTTGTTATTTCGTTTTCGTATAAATTGTAATACTTGCTTAAATTCACGCTGACCGTCCGGTCGGCATAATCAGCTTCAATTATATATAGGGATTTTTCCTGGAGCGGCAGTCTGATAACTGAAATTTTTGTATCTTTGAGATTCTGCCAGCTTTCCAGTTCTTTCTTTGTTTTTTCTTCTATAAGTTCCACAAATTCGCTTCGTGTCATAATAACAATATCCTTTCTTGACGTGTCTGCTTTTAAATGTGGGAGGTTTCACATACATATTATATCACGGATGAAGAGGAATAAGTCAAGAAAAAACCGCATTTTAAGCGGTTTTTTGCGTTTTTTTTGCAACAGAAAAGCCGGAAATTTGCAAAAATTGGTTTTGCCGCCTGCAAAATCCGGCATATTGGATGTGTAAACAAAATGCCGGATTGCCGGAGTGATAAAGAAAGGAAACGAAAAATATGATAGAATATGTGAATTTTCAGAACGATGTTCGTTTTATTGCTGATGATGAAGATGGAGATTGTATGGATATTGACGTTAAGCCGGGAGTGGAAAAAGTAATATTTGGAGACTATTACGATTTTTTCCTGAAGCTTTCAAAAAAGGTATTCCCTGACGTAAAAGAACTGCATATCAGTGAGCATGCGGGAGTCATATCAATATCAAACGAGATGTTCCCAAATGTCAGAAAAGTTACATCTGAAAAGAATTTTTACAGGGAAGGAAGTATGCTCTGTGGAGGGCTTCATGGGGATTTTAGTCTTTACAATACGTTTTGTTTAAAACCTGATGAAGCTGCAGATTTGAGTGGTATTTCTGCTATTTTGGATTTTGCGTTTTCGGGCAGCGAGACATTGAATGTCACCGGGTCTGACGGAATCAATACATACAACAGGGATGCCTTTAATAATTCTGCGATAGGCAGGCTGCCGTTTGTAAATGGTGTAAAATGCATCAACGGAATGGTCTTTGATGTTGATACTGAATGTGATAATGTGGTATTCCCTGACGAAGACGAAGATTTGCATGCCATTGCAAATCATCTTCCATTTGAAAAAATCAAGCAGATTACAGTACACAGAGGCTCGACAGTACAGCTGCTGTACAGATGTAATATGCTTCCGAAAGCTATTAATATATGCGGCAACCTTGGTGACTCAGTATGCCAGACAAAAGAAGAAATGGCTTCAAGGTTAACAATTGATTCTATTGCTGAACTGTGTGGCCGGGAAGGAGTTGAGAATATTAATATTTTTGATGACAGTAAGACATACAAAAGCATAGATGGCATCGTGTATTCTTATGATGGAAAGAGACTTTTAAAATGCCCGCGGGGTAAAACTGGACATGTCACTATTCCTAAAGGAACTGAAATAATTGCAGCCAATGCGTTCAAGCATTGCCATATAGATTCCGTGTCATTCCCGTCAACGCTGATTCAGCTTGAAAATGATGCTTTTGCATCAAGTACGGTGAAAAAGATTGATTTCGGAATAGGGATAAAAGCGATTGGATGGTTCTCTTTTATGAATTGCCGTGAACTTAAATCAATTGTCATCCCTCATCAGATGGAGGTAATTGAAAAGTATGCTTTTTATGAAAGCGGCGTTGAAAGCGTCTCTTTTGAAGGTGAAGAACCGATTCCTGGAACAGCAGTTCTTTTGCCGTCAGATAAAGACAATTTATGCTGTGTTGATGAAGGCGCATTCAGAAGATGTGATATCGAAAAAGTAATAGTTTCTGACAGGGTACATCTGCAGCAGAATAGCTTTGGAAACATAAAGGAGCTGACTACTGATAAATATGATGACAGTATTATTGATACCGTTTTTAAAAACAGCGTGGAAGCCGTGGTAAAAATAACCATTGGCGACCGAATGACCGTTCTGCCTTATGCTTATGCGTTTGCAATGCACGGAGACGAAACGCTCTTGCATAAAGCATGCAGAGGATACTTTGCTAACGGTTCAGCTGAAATGAAGTCACAGATTGATTCTTCCTTCATGCTTGGAAACAACGATGATGCAAGAGAAATTATGGCTGAAAAGATGTATATGATGGACAACAGTAATGATGCGGCCAAAACTTTCCTGCAGCAGCATAGTATGAAAATCGTCAAATATGTATGTGACAGGAATTCTTCAGCGACAAAGAAAGAAAGGATTCTCACTAATTACACAAGGCTTGACATGCTTTCTGATGACACATTGCATTACGTATTGGAGTATGCAAATGATAACAATATGCCGATACTGGCAGCGGAAGTGCTGGATAGAATAAATAAAAATGAAGCTAAAAACAACAACCCTGAACATACATTTCGTATCTGATATTCACGGACGAAGATTTTGACCGGATGCCCTATTGTAAAAATATATTTTTCTGTAAAAAATTCCGCATATTGTATGTAAGAAAAAAATAAGTGAGGAAAAAAATATGTCAAAAAAAATTAAATCTACATGGATATATGATGATGTCAAAGTTGAATTTTCGGAACCTTCAATCCAGGCCTGGGAGTCGGTAGTACATGCTAAAAGTGTAAAAGATATTCTGTACTATTATTACACCATGGCCGTATACAGAAGAAATGATAAAAAGAAATGGAAAAGAGAATTTATTTCATACGCCTGGGACTTCCAGGCGCTGTTATGTGTTAATGGTATGGCAGAAGAGCTGCTGAAAGATGATTTTGACGGTGGCACATGGCAGAAGACACAGATTCCGGATTCTGACGGTATTATATGGTACAAAAAAAGCATTGATACGGCTGGCATTATCAACGAAGACATTTACAGGCTGACAAGAACCGTAAGGATTGACGAGGACGAAAAGATTGACTGGTTCACGGTTGATGTCGGAAGCGGGAATGACCCGAGATTTGCGCCGTATACTGGCGGGGCTGCATTCGTTTCGTTTGATATGCTGAAACGTGAAGATTTTATGGCCTTTGTAAACACGGTCAAAGATTTTATTGACAAGTCAATCAAGGCTTTCAACAAGGAACAGGACAAGAATATTCAGCTTGAAGCTGGTGCGAGGGTAGTGAAAAACGGCAAGCTGTATGAATACAAAGACCGGATTAAAGGAATTGCCGGATGTAATAAGCTGGAGTCTGTATATATCCCCGGCGATTCATTGGATTTCAAAATAAAAACCAAAAAAGACGATAAAGATATTTTTGTTGATTTCCATAACTGCAGGCTGGTCAGTGTGGAGGACGGCTTTATCACTGTGACAGACGGATATAAAACAGTCCATCAGAAGCCTGAAAGCCTTGAGGGACAGCAGGTCAGGGTTCCGGTTGAAACAATCATGTATTCCAATGCAATTGAGCCAAGCGCGAAATTAAGGTTTAGTAAAAAGCAGTGCATGGATGATTTTTATGCGATTATGTCTGATGAGGAAAAGGCAGAGTTTGCAGAGACCCCGATTGACGCACTTGTTGAAAAATGGTTTAGCGCGGTAGTTGACAGGACGTGGATTTTCCGTGACGAACATGAATTTAGAAACCCGAAAAAGACAACAAAAAAAATAATCAAAAAAATTAAGAAAAAATGCCAGGCTGAAAAATCCGCAAAAGAAATGCCAGAAGAGTAATTTTTCAGCATATTGTATATGCAATAAAAAAATATTAAAAACAGGAGAAAAAATATGAGCGTTTATTTCAATAAAAAAGATGAGTTAAAAGAAAAGGCTGTAAGCCATTATAAAATGATGGAGGCAGGCTTTAAAAACGAGATTGAAGAATGCGTTAAAAATACAAAAACTTATGGTGGTGACGGCATTGCAGTTGCGGCAGCAGCAAAAAGAGAAGATGAGTTTGACCTGACTGGTGATGCCGAAACAGCAGAGGCTGCAAAACCGGTTATCATTGTTGACAAGCTTGATTCCGTAAAGTCTGCCATTCAGCATAGAGACGGAAAAACAGCAGTACTGAATTTTGCAAGCTATAAAAACCCAGGCGGCAAGTTTATGGAAGGCTCTTCCGCACAGGAGGAATGCCTGTGTCATGCATCCACACTTTATAATGTATTAAAGCAGTTTCCGGTATATTATCAGTGGAACAGGGTACATAATAACCGCGCCCTTTACACTAACCGTGCATTATATTCCGAAGATGTAATCTTTTTGGATGACAGTGTATGCGTCTACGGTGCAGAGCCGGAGCAGGTCAAGATTGATGTCATCACATGTGCAGCACCAAACTTTTCTGCAGCCGGAAAATATGCGAGGGTTGAAGTGGACGAAAACAATGCCGAGCTGCTTAGACGAATCAAATTCGTTCTGGATGTGGCAGAGGAGAATAAAGTACAGACATTAATCCTTGGCGCGTTCGGCTGCGGTGTGTTTGGACAGGATGCAGCAGTTGTTGCCAAGTATTTCAAGAAATGCCTTGATACATACAACTATCATTTCAAAACCGTGTACTTCTCTATCTTAAACAGAGGACGAAGTGATAACTATGCAAAATTTAAGTCTATCTTTGGACTGAAAGAAAGCTAAACGCTGGATATTGAGATGAACCGCAGGTAGTGCCTGCGGTTCTTTTTTTCGTTGAAAATTTGAGAATTGCTTTGCGGTATGGTATGATAGAGAAAAAGTAAAAAAATAAGACAAAAAAACAATGAAAAAGAGAGGCTGATGATGTATGGGAGAAAATGCAGATAAGAAAACATACAGATATTACAGTACAGAAAGACCGCTAATGCCTGGCTGCTGCCCGCGCGCCGGGGTGTATGAAGTTAAGAACTTTGATACAAAAACCTTTTGCGATGAAATCGGATGCGAGGCGTGGGGATATATTGATTACATGAGGGAATTATCCCCAGATGAAACGGCTGACTATGAACTGCTGCCGGCAGGGCTGAAGACGTTTTGGGGTGTCACAACTGCAATCGATGATGATGGCCGCGTTTCCTGCGCGATAACTGATACCGTTCAAGCTGCGGTAAAGCCTGAAAACAGTTTTTCTGAAACCCGCCGGAAGGATATCTGGGTGGATTGGTTTGGCTCCAAGGAGGAAGCAGAAGAGCGGGTAAGGGAAGCGAAAATGGCGTAGACCGAAAAATAGTGCAAAAGCAAAAAAATAAGCAAAAAACAGCCCCGGAAAATACATCCGGGGCTGTTAAAATATATTACAATCTGAAAGTGCTTTGGCTGAATTTATCCAGTTCTTCAAGAATGTAAGATGAAATACTCGCATTCTCTTTTTTTTTTGAGCTGAGCAGCAGTTCATTTAAAGAAGCTTTTGATAATAATCCAAGCTGAATAAATTTTACAAGCTTGTCATCTTTGTTTGAATTGAGAAGTCGGTATGCTATCTGTTTTGATGACCGTTTAAGATATTTCTTCACTTCATCGCTGTCGTCTATATGATTTTCATACAGGTATAAAGCTGTATTTTGCTTTAATTCCGTGCAGGCTGCATCTTTGTAGAACTGTCTATCTGGAAATTCAGACGCTTTGTTGCATATATTTAAAAGATACTGCTGCTTTGGGTTAAATACCAATGGAAGGTAATACGTCTTATCTTTAATGATAAGCTTTTTGACATCAAAATTAACCGCATATGACCCGGTAAATGCATATAATAAACCTCCAAAAGCAGAGTCAACTTTGAGTGTTTCTGTTGATATGAAACTATTTTCACCGATATACTCAACTGATGATGGAAGTTCTACACTTCTCAAGTTGTCACATTCAGCAAAAGCCGAGTCTCTTATCCATTTCACGCCTTCATGTATCTTTACGGATTCAAGATTCTTGCAGCTGAAGAAATCTCCGTTTCCAATTGTTTCTATATTGGAAGGAATTTCGACATGTATCAGGTCGTTGCAGTGTGAGAATATGTGACTCTCATAATTGCCTAAACTTGTAATTCCGTGTCCAAAATCAATTTTCTGTATCAGAGAGCATGAAAACGCATTTCTTTGAATCTCAGTAAGTGAGTCAGGCAGTGATACAGATGAAACCATACATCCACGAAATGCTTCTGCCACTATTGTTTTGACTCCTTCAGGTATTGAGACATGCCCTGTTTTACCCCGCGGGCATTTAAGCAGATATTTTCTATCTTTTGAATATAAGATGCCATCAATTATTGTAAATGACTGTGAATCAGGCTTGGCCTCAAAATTTTTAATTCTTTTATCATTTAATATATTACCATAATTGCGCCGTATTTTGGTGTCATAGGATTCGTCTGTTATCATGACTGTCTCCGGAAATACTGTCATTGATTCAGCATTGTCTAAATGATGCAATATCATTTTTTTAACGTGTTTTAAGTCTAAATCCACCGGCATTGAGTAAACGCCTGTCCACTTATGAACAGCATCCTTAAGCTCATCAATAATGATTTCGGTCGCATCGTCATCAACAGCAAATATCACACCGTTTTTTGCAATAATCCCGTTGTGTGATGGTAAGTTTAAAAATGCAGAACCTGCAAATGCTTTCTCTTTGAAGTCATAAGACATTGTCCCGCTAAAGAAACCTTCGGTTTCCATGCATCCTTCAAATGCGTAATCTTCAATAGTATCTACTGCTATCTCTTCAGTATCTTCCCCTGGCTTAATGCAAAAGACATTTTTTAATACATCTGAGAAATATACGCTGCTGATAAGGTATCTTCCGCTGTAGAAATACTGGCTGTGAGATACAACATTTCTCACGTTAGGGAACATAAAATTTGAAATGTTTATTTCTATTACATCCTCATTGATTACAATAGTCTTGACATCTGGAAATTGCTTGTTCACATTCCTTAAGTTAATACTAATTTGTGAATTTCCTCCATCAAACACAACAGTATCAACGCCGTCTTTAACGTCAATATTGACACAGTTTTTAAGGTCTGGCCCATCAAAATACAAAAACACATTCTGATGTGAGTTGAATGATATTAAATTGTTGCTCATATTTTTCTTCCTTTCTTTATTCTGCCGTATCAGGCATTAATCTACAAATACAATATGACGGATTTGGAAGGGTAAAAAAATCCGAAAAAAAATTTTTTGTTTATATATTTTTCCAGCATATTAAATTTGTACAAAAAAATACGGCAGGAGAATAACTCCTGACCAACAAAGAAAAGGAGAAAAAAGAATATGAAGAATTTAGACTTAAGACAGTTCGCAGAGGTTATGGTAGCATTACTTGCACAGAAAGGTATTGCTTGCCGTCTTGGTGAGAACAACGGCCGTATCGGTATCATCTATGAAGAGGCCGGAATCAAGGCTTCAACAGATGTCACATTATTATGGCAGAAATATGGCGCTGACTATGACGTTGCAGAGCTTGCTGATGTGCTGTATAAGGCTATCACAAGCGAAGTGCAGAAGAAGAAAGCTGAAATGCCAAATCCGATGCCAGAGCCTCAGGTTCAGCCGCAGATTTCACGCCCGCAGATGAAAACTCAGCCTGGACGCGTAACACAGCAGCCGATGCCTGACGACATGGGTGGTAAAATGCAGATTAAATGCTTCGGACAGAATGGCGCTCCGTTATTTGAAGGCTCTTTTAACAGCCCGGAAGAAGCAAAAGCTGCTATCGCAGGTTTTATGAAAAATGTTCTGAATGCTGATGATGCATCAGTTACGGAATTCATGAAAGAATTTGATGCCAGAACCAGAGACGCGGAAGCTCCAAAGCAGCAGGTTAAAAAACCAGAGCCTGGTGACACTGCTCGTCTTGTCAAGAATATGTTTAACATGAGCGACGATGAGGCAAATGATTTTCTTGCCAATCTTCTTAAGGCAGACCTGGAGCGTCAGGAACGTCAGAGTGCTTACAATCAGCCAGCACCAGCAAGTGAACCGCGTAAAAATACATCTAAATATACAAGAAATGATGTAGCGGAAGCTGAAAAGGCAGCAAAAGGACTTATTAAAAATCTTTTTGGAATTGACCTTCCGGAAGATATGCACTCTACTGTTTATAATATGGTAGCAGACGATAAGACAGGTGATAAAACTGATGCCTGCAGAGGTTGTGGTAAGGATTGCACATGCGGTTCATACCCAAAACTGTCAAAACAGCCACCGAAGCAGCCGAAGCAGAATTTTGATTTCTTTAAGGAACTCTTTGCACAGCCGGCAAGAACCAGTGCAGACCCTTCAGAACTGCTTGAAAGTGTTTATCCGGCATTCATCACTGATGAGATGCTTAATGGATACGACATTGAGAAGGTATTACATCTTCCTGTGTTTGGTATGCATCTGGTGTATTATGTAGATGATGCGCTGGCTCATAAGTATGACGGATTAATCCTGTCAGACAAATTTCCGTTCCTCTCACTGAAAGCATTTGAAACCTTTGAGGTGACAGAGGATGAAATCAATGATGCGGCGCTTGCAAACATTAAGGAAAAAGTCAGACTTGAAAAGATTAGTTTCGCTGAACATAATGCGTTGCTTATCACATCTGATGCGCCCTTTGTAAGCTGTGCATCAATCTTATGTGACGGCCTGCTGTATAATACTGCGACAGCATTAGGACAGGATAAAGTCTTTGTGCTTGAACTGCAGCCAAACGAGGTTGTTGTCCTTGGCGCGGATGAGCCACTCGGTGACTTAACTGGCAATACGCTTGACTATATACTGAAACGCTTTGACAAAACTGAAGGAAAGCTGTTGTCTACAACCGTTTTCTGCTACGATAAGTGTGCAAATACACTGTATCCATGCAGCTTCAACAATTGACCCTTTTTCATAAAATTATGCCGGCAGATTTTTTTCTGCCGGTGTTTTTTAAAAAAAACGCAAGAAAAATCGCAAAAAACGTTATCTTTTTGAGGTTTTTCGGCATATTAAGCATAAGAAAAGTAAAGGAGGAAACACTGGCGAAATGCCAGTTTAAGCCATATGATTAAAGAAAGGAAAATTGAGTCAATAAGATTTGAAACAAAAGCCGTAATATATCAGAATGAAACTGGCTTTAAGATTCTTGCCGGTGTGGCATATAACGCAGACAGCGGGGAAATGTTACGGAAGTGCAGCCTCAAGGGGCAGCTTAGTGATGTTGAAGACGGCGATACATTGTTTGTTTCAGGTGACTGGGATGAACATCCAAAGTATGGAGTCGGTTTCCGTGCAGAAGCGTATGTGAAAGCCGTTCCACAGGATAAGAAGAGTATGCTTGCTTATTTAAAGCATGGCAATATTGCCGGCATCTCTGCAAAGAGGGCAGAACTTATCATTGATAAATTCGGTGACAATGCGTTTGACGTTCTCATATACCAGCCGCATTTGCTGGAAGGTATCAGGGGAATCGGAAAAAAGACAATAGAAAAAATAAAAGTATCAGCAAAAGATAAGCTTGAGACACAGAATATGATTGCCCAGATTATGAGATATATCCAGGGCTTTGATATCAGCCCGGCTTATTCAAATAAGATATATAAACAGTATGGACTGGACAGTATCAAGGTACTGAAAGAAAATCCGTACAGGCTGGCTGACGATATTGCCGGAGTCGGATTTTTGAAGGCTGACGAGATTGCACTGAAAAATGGAATCTCAGAAACCAGCCCGTTCCGTGTTGAAAGTGCCGTGCTGTATATCTTAAAACAGATGAATAAAGAAGGCGATGTCTTCAGTTATATTCAGGATATTGAAGCGGAAGGAAAAGAGTTTTTGAAACTTGATAAGTCTTACATTGATAAGGCGGTTGAGAGTCTTGTAAGTAAAAAACGTGTTATTCGCGAGGATGATGCGGTATATCTTACCAATCTGTTTAAGGCAGAAGAACATGCGGCAAAACGTATTGTAGAACTGATTGCCAATAACACAAAATGTATTGAAGTGACAGATGCTGATGTAAAGAGGCTTGAAGAAGAAGAGTACGACGATTACGTAAAGAAGTATAAAAAAGAGCACGGTAACAATGTAGAGGGGCTTGAAAAAAAGCGCGAATATGCAGATAAACAACGTGAAGCCATTATTGCGGCATGCAAGTCAGATGTATTAATCTTGACAGGCGGCCCCGGTACTGGAAAGACTACGACTGTCAACGGTATCATCAAAATGCTTAAAAAGCATGGGTTATCAGTATTGTGTGCAGCTCCGACAGGACGTGCGGCAAAACGTATGGAAGAAGCAACACACCATAAGTCCATGACAATCCATAGGACGCTTGAGGTGAAAAGCGAAGGAAGCCACGGCTTTAAATTCAGCAAGAATGAAACGAGCCCTCTGGAAGGAGACGCTTTAATTATTGATGAGAGTTCCATGATTGACATGTCTTTGCTGGATTCCGTTTTGAAAGCTATTCCTAACGGTATGAAGCTGATTCTGGTTGGAGATATTGACCAGCTGCTGTCTGTTGGGTGTGGAAATGTATTATACGAAATGATTCATTCTGGCAAAGTCCCGGTGGTGCGTCTTAAAGCAATCTTCAGACAGGACGAAGAGAGCGGTATTGTGGTAAATGCCCATAAGATTAACCGTGGAGAGATACCTTTATTTAAAAACAGGAAAGAAGGAGATTACTTCTTTATGAATGTTGATGACATGGAGCAGGAACAGATAAGAGACAGCATTGTTGATTATGTATGTGACAAGCTGCCAAAATACTATAATATTCCGGCTAATGAAATCCAGGTGCTTTCACCTATGAGAAAAGGGCATACCGGAGTATGGGAGCTGAACAGTTATATTCAGAACAGGTTAAACCCGCCGGCTAAGAATAAACCGGTAATTCCGTGTAATGAACAAGTCCTGCGTCTTGGCGATAAGGTCATGTTTACATGCAATGACTATGACAAGAACATCTTTAACGGTGATATTGGAAAAATTGTTTCTATCTTTTCCCCGGAGCTGGATGCAAAAATGGGAATCAATGATGATGAGATGGATGATGATATTGATAAGGATGAAAGAGGAGGACTGAAACGCGGATTTATCGTTGATTTTGACGGTAACCGTGTATGTTTTGACAACAGCAGGGCTTCTGAGTTTATCCTCGCATATGCGATTACAATACATAAATCGCAGGGTAGTGAGTACGATATCGTTGTAATGCCTCTTACGATGGCCAATTACACAATGCTTCAGAGAAATCTGCTGTATACGGCAGTAACGAGAGCTAAAAAGATATTCGTTCTTTTCGGACAGAAGAATGCTGTGGCAAAAGCAGTTAAAAACCTTAAAGTTGTAAAAAGAAACACACGACTGGGGCTCAGGATTGTGAACCAGATGGGTTTGCTTGACATGATGCAGCCAGAAAACGTGCAGCTGTCCATCGACGGGTGTGGAGACCCACGCCCGTGTCTGGTACACGCGAGCGTAGCTCGCGGTATCATGGCGGTCTGAGACATAAAGCGGGAATTTAATTCCTGCTTTTTTTGTATGCAGATTTTCAGGAAAACGGTACGTTTCAGGGAAAATTCAGCATATTGTATCTGAAAAATATACAGGAGGAAAAACTGATGATAACAGGAAACATGATACTTATAGAAAACAAGAAAATATATATGTCAATCCCGTTTTGCGGCGATATGGAACCTGAGGCCAATGGCAGATTTGCATATTACCTACTGCAGCATCTGGACTCAAAAGGCGAGCTTAAAAATGCGGTGGCAAAACTGGATAGTCTGAAATATAACTATGCGAAACGTGGATTCAATACGCGAATTTTGGAAGAACTGGATGAGCTGGATTTTGCCAGACAGTACAATTCCATTTTCGGTTCAAAGTATTTGTACATTAAAAATGCTGACACAAAAAATCACGTAATTGTAGACGCAGACGGCAAGGAACACGACATCGCGCCGGATGAAATCCAGGTCTGGTATACCGGCAGGCTTGTATGTACGGATGTGTCTAAGTTAACTCTATCTGAACCTGAAACTGCTGCCGTAATACTCTGACGGCAGCGTTTGCTTTTCTGAAAAAAATCTTCAAAAAAGTCTTGAAAAAAATCTCTAAAAAATCTCCCAAAAATCAATCAAAAAAGTCTCCAAAAAAATCCGCAAAAAACGGCAAAACAAACAGCTTTTTCAGCATATTAAATGTGAAAAAAGTGGAGGTGATAACGATATGAGTTTGGATAAAGCAATAGCATCCGGAAAAGAACATCGGAAGCCATATCAGGGTGGAAAAGCTTACTGCCAGTCATGCCGGAATCACGGTGGCTGCACATGGTGCCTTTCAAACAGGACACACAAATACAACAAAAAAATAGAAGCAATGAAGCTGGAGGAAAAGGAATTTGAGCAGAAGATTCAAGATTGAACGCGATTGTTATGAAGATGAGAACTACTTGTACAAAAAGGGGCATGTCACTTTCCAGCCGGGTCTGACTGTACTGGTCGGCTGCAATGGCTGCGGGAAGACAACCCTGATGAAACAGCTGGAAAACATTTTAAAAAAAGACAGAAAAAAAGCAAGGGTGTTTCGTTACGAAAACGAAATCCATGGCGGGCATTCGTCAATGCAGGAGGCAATGTTTTATGGAGATATGTCCTTTGTGGCAGCAAGTGTCATGTCAAGTGAGGGTGAAAAGATTGCCTTAAACATGCAGAAAGCTGCCGCAAGGATTGGAAGCCTAATGGAGAAATCCCCGGATATTAACGAGTTCTGGCTTCTGCTTGATGGCGTTGACAGCGGCTTCAGTATTGACGCGATTGAGGATTTGAAACGCGGCTTATTTGACACGATTTTTGAAGTGTATCCGGATAAGGAAATCTACATTATCGTCAGCGCGAATGAGTATGAAATGGCGCGTGGCGAGATGTGTTTTGACGTAGTGAACTGCCGGTATGTGAACATCAAATCTTATGACAGATACAGAAAGATTGTCATGAAGTCAAGGGAATATAAAGACGCAAGAATTGAGGCAGCAGTTAAGAGAAATGAGGCCAAAGAAGAAGCTGAAGTCCCGGATGAAAATGAAGAGGATGACGATGTGGAGACCGGCAGTTTGAGGGATTCAATAGACAAAATTTGGAAGAAAAAACGATAACAAAAAACAAGACAGGAGGAATTTTTATGGCTATTTACGTAACAGGCGACACTCATGGCGCTGATAAATTTGGATTCCACAGCGTTGATGGGTTTGTAAACCGATTAAACATGGAATCATTTCCTGAGCAGAAGTTTATGACAAAAGAGGATTATGTTATTATCTGTGGTGACTTCGGCGGTGTGTGGAATTATGCCGGAGAAACACCGAAAGAAAAGCATGACCTGGACTGGCTGGATTCACGGAACTTTACGACACTTTTTGTGCCGGGAAATCACGAAAATTACGACCGCTTGACTGGTCTTGAAGATAAAGATGATCTGTTCTGCAGTCTCGTTTCGGACAGCCTGATGCGGATTATGGAACTGATAAAAGAACATCAGCAGTTAGAAGAAAATGAGGCGAAAGGGGAAATCCTTTCCAGCAACCATGACATGGAAAGCGAGAGGATTCTGGTGGAGGTGCTCGTGCATGAGATGTATCAGAATCGTGATGAGATGCTTTTGCTCGTAAATGGAGCGCAGGGGTCTTCACTGGAAAATGCAGTAGACCGGATCATCGATGAGATGGATGCACACAATCTGCACCTTGCCCGGGCAACGTGTCAGGAACTCGACATTCCGATGCTGGAAGAAAACCTGGTTCATTGGATGTCACACAATCAGATCGATATGTTTTTGTATATGTTAAAGCATATTGAGACAGAAGAACAGGCATTGGCCTTTGGCAGGCAGGCGATGACTTATCTGGTAACCGGATGGTTTGCACTTTTTGGTGTAGATCTGTCAGAAAAGTAGGCTTTATTGATAAGAATAAAGCCTAAAAAAATGAGATGAACATAACAGTGTTATGTGATAAAATGGAGGAAATTATGTATCTGCAATTAGAAAATGTGAAAAAAAGTTATGGCGAAGAGGGGAGTTATGTGGAGGTGTTAAAAGGTGTTACGACAGGCGTAGAACAGGGAGAAATGTGTGTCATCCAGGGAACTTCCGGTTCCGGAAAATCGACCCTTTTAAACTGCATCGGAGGACTGGATACGATGAATTCCGGTTCCATCTGTGTGGATGGGATCGAACTTGGCGGCATGAAAAATGAAGAACTGTTAGAGTACCGCAGAGCCAATCTGGGATTTATTTTCCAGTTTTACAATCTTGTGCCGAACCTTACGATCCGCGAAAACATACAGGTCTGTGAGTATTTGACAAAGAATCCGCTTTCGGTCGATGAATTGATTGATGCTCTCGGGCTTACGGAACATCAGAATAAATTTCCATTTCAATTGTCCGGAGGACAGCAGCAGAGATGTGCGATCGCGAGAGCGCTTGTGAAAAATCCGAAACTCCTTCTGTGCGACGAACCGACAGGTGCGCTGGATTCGAAGACATCAAGAGATATCCTCGTATTGCTGGAAGAAATTAATGCAAGATATGGAACCACGATGCTGATCGTTACTCACAATAACAGCATCAAAGATATGGTTCACCGCGTAATCTATCTGAAAGACGGAGAAGTCCGCAAAGAATATGAAAATGAAGTCAGAGTACCGGCAAAGGATTTGGAGGATTTATAATGCAGAAGATATTGAGAAAAAGGGTGCTTCGCGATCTGAAGAAAAATGCGTTCCGCTATGCGGCGCTGGGATGCCTGATCATTCTTTGTATGTATCTTATCATCTC